>Ga0302347_1000530_pt1 | contig 58949 bp, 59 predicted proteins | sample PhyWR1_FD_202178 | JGI IMG/M metagenome (GOLD analysis project Ga0302347, IMG submission 202178) | Leaf surface microbial communities from wheat plants in UC Gill Tract Community Farm, Albany, California, United States - DLSL W.R1 (v2)... | ecosystem: Host-associated > Plants > Phyllosphere >... | reverse complement strand
CACAGTGCGGGTTTGCCGGGTGTCTCGCATTGCTGCGAGTTGCCCGGACGCAAGCGTCCGGGCGGGTAAATTACATTTTTGGCATGCCGCCGCCGGGCATCATCGAGCCCATGCCGCGCATCATTTTCGCCATCCCACCTTTGGTGGAGAATTTTTTCATCATCTTTTGCATCTGCTTGTGCTGCTTGATCAAGCGGCCGATGTCCTGCACCTGAGTGCCGGAGCCCATGGCAATCCGGCGTTTGCGCGAACCGCTGATCAGCTCAGGGTCGCGGCGCTCGGCCGGGGTCATGGAGTTGATGATGGCTTCCATCTGCTTGAACTGTTTCTCAGCTGCGCCCTGGGCATTGCCCATTTGCGCCAGATTGACACCACCCATGTTCGGCAGTTTGTCCATGAGGCCGCCAAGGCCACCCATGTTCTTCATCTGTTGCAGCTGGTCACGGAAGTCTTCGAGATCGAAGCCTTTGCCTTTTTTAAGCTTTTTAGCCAGTTTGTCGGCTTTGTCTTTATCGAGGGTCTGTTCGGCCTGCTCGATCAGGCTGAGCACGTCGCCCATGCCGAGGATGCGCGAAGCGATACGATCCGGGTGGAACGGCTCGAGCGCATCGCTCTTCTCACCCATACCGATGAACTTGATCGGCTTGCCGGTAATGGCTCGCACGGACAACGCCGCACCACCCCGGGCATCACCGTCGACCTTGGTCAGGATCACCCCGGTCAGCGGCAATGCATCACCGAACGCCTTGGCGGTGTTGGCCGCATCCTGGCCAGTCATGGCGTCGACGACAAACAGGGTTTCTGCCGGCTTGACGGCCGCGTGCAGCTCCTGGATCTCGGTCATCATCTCGGCATCGATATGCAGGCGACCTGCGGTATCGAGGATGACCACGTCGATGAACTTCAGCTTGGCTTCCGCAATGGCGGCGCGAGCGATGTCTACCGGCTTCTGGCTCAGGTCGGACGGGAAGAAGGTTACGCCGACTTCATTGGCCAGGGTTTCGAGCTGTTTGATCGCAGCCGGACGATAAACGTCGGCCGAGACCACCATCACGGTTTTCTTTTTGCGCTCTTTAAGGAAGCGCGCCAGCTTGCCGGCAGTCGTGGTTTTACCAGCGCCCTGCAAACCGGCCATCAATACAACGGCTGGCGGCGTGACATTAAGGACCAGGTCCTCGTTGGCAGCGCCCATCAGGCTTTCAAGTTCAGCCTGAACAATTTTTACAAACGCCTGGCCCGGCGTCAGGCTGCGCGACACTTCAGTGCCGACAGCGCGCTCTTTGACCGCAGCGACGAAGTCTTTGACCACTGGCAAAGCCACGTCGGCTTCCAGCAACGCCATGCGTACTTCACGCAGGGTGTCTTTGATATTGTCTTCGGTCAGCTTGGCCTTGCCGGTGACATGGCGCAGCGTCTGCGAAAGACGGTCGGTTAAATTTTCAAACATGCGCGATCCTTTCAGGCCCAAAGTAGACCGGGGTTATTGCGGCCCAGCCCGTGTAAAACTGATGCTCGGCGAGCCTGCGGCGTGGGCAGGTCGCGGATTATAGCGAAGACTGGCCGTGTCCGACACCATGCCGTCGGCTTATGTGGTCTTTCGTGCACAGGCGGTTGTATGCCAAACTCAGTCCTTTCGGGCTTGCCTAACAGGATTTATGCTCCCCTTGTCACCCAGTTTGCTACCCAGCCTCGCCGCCGCCTGCTTGTATGCCGCTGCGACCTTCTATCAGGGCTCTTGTCTGCGCCAGGGCGCAAAGGCAAACAAACGCCTGTTGGTGACGCTCGGCATTCTTGCCGTACTTGCCCACGCCGCCAGCCTGTTCACCCACCTGATGACGCCTGCAGGCCTTGAACTGGACTTCTTCAGTGCAGCCAGCCTGATTGCCGTGGCCGTGATTACCGTGACCCTGGCGGCCTGCGCCCGCATACCGGTCGAGAACCTGCTGCTGCTTTTATACCCGCTGGGCATGCTGACAGTACTGCTGTCCGAATTCGCCCCGCCCGGCACGGTTCAGGTCATTAATGAAGAGCCAGGCATACTCGCGCATATCCTGCTGTCGATTCTGGCCTATGGCATGTTCACCATTGCGGTGTTCCAGGCGCTGTTGCTGTCGCTGCAGAACTATCAGCTCAAGCACAAGCATCCCAAGGGCCTGATCAAGAACTTCCCGCCACTGCAAACCATGGAAAGCCTGCTCTTCGGCTTTCTCTGGGCCGGCTGGTCGCTGCTTTCGCTGTCCCTGGTTTCCGGTTGGCTGTTTCTGGGCAACCTGTTCGCCCAGCACCTGGTGCACAAGACCCTGCTGGCCTGCCTGGCCTGGATCGTATTCAGCGTGTTGCTGTGGGGCCGTCACCACCTCGGCTGGCGCGGTCACAAGGCCATCCGCTGGACCTTTGCCGGTTTTTGCCTGCTGATGCTGGCCTACTTTGGCAGCAAGCTGGTTCGTGAATACATTCTGCATATCTGACGGGCGATAATTATGGATAGCTTGCCCCCTGGGCCGATTCTGACAATTTCGGCACTATTGATCGCAGGAGCCGCTGTATTTATCGGCTTTATACTGGGCAAAAGCAGTGCCCGCGCCAGGCGCACCAACGCCCAGCAGCTGCGAGAGGAGGCTCCCCAGCAACAGGACGAGCAGCCCAACAGCCGCCCGGCCCTGCTATCAGGCATCCATGCGCTGGACAACATCACGGTCAACGATATCCTGATCCCGCGCAACGAAGTCGAAGGCCTGAACCTCGACGACCCGATCGAAGACCTGATTGAGCAGTTGCGCCAGACCTCGCGTACACGCCTGCCGGTGTTTCACAACGACATCAACCAGGTCGAAGCCATCCTCAATACCCGCCACATCCAGCACATGCTGCCCGACGCCAGCCTGACCAAAGAAGCACTGCTGGCCGTTTGCCACGAACCTTACTTCATCCCCGAAAGCACCCCGCTGCAACTGCAACTGCTTAACTTCCACAAGCAGCAGCGCCGCCTGGGCGTGGTGGTCGATGAATATGGCGAAGTGCTTGGCATCGTGACGCTTGAGGACATCCTCGAAGAGATCGTCGGCGAGTTCGAAGACGAGCAGAATATCGATAACCCCCATATCGACCCCCTGCCCGACGGCCGTTATGTTGTCGATGGTGCAGCCTCCATTCGCGAGCTGAACAAGGCCCTGGGCTGGCACCTGCCCTGCGACGGCCCGAAAACCCTCAATGGCCTGGTCACCGAAGCGCTGGAAACCATCCCCGAGACCACCGTGTGCCTGAAAATCGGCGGCTATCGCCTGGAGATCCTCCAGACCGAAGAAAACCGCGTCAGCCGCGTACTGATCTGGCACAACAGCGTCAAGCCCGCGGTTTAATCGCCGCGCAAGGTCTTGTTACATTTGAGCGGGCCTCCCTATAATCATCATCGCTTACCCAAGCCTCGCCAACACGCGTGTTACCCGCACCCAGCGCTGTCGGCGCGTTGTATGACGCAGTACCTGCGTACGTTCCCATCCTGAACTGCGCTTGCACCCTGTTATCCCTCAGGGCCAACGACCATAAAAATTGCTCGCCATGTCGCACCGCCAAAGCGGACATCGGCACAGGGCTCATAACTGTCAGGGATATACGCATGACCTCCAGCACAACCTATAGCGAAGCTACGCCCGACAAGCCGGCCAACTCCGCCACCCGCGTTGCCACGGCCAGCTTTATTGGCACGGCCATCGAGTTCTACGACTTTTATGTGTATGCCACCGCCGCTGCACTGGTGATAGGCCCGGTATTTTTTCCGCAGACATCCGGTACCGCACAAATGCTGTCGGCGTTTCTGACCTTCGGCATCGCCTTTCTCGCCCGCCCGCTGGGCTCGTTCCTGTTTGGCCACTTCGGTGACCGCATCGGACGCAAATCCACCCTGGTGGCCTCACTACTACTGATGGGCGTGTGCACCACATTGATCGGGGTGCTGCCGGGCTACGCCACGATCGGCGCCTGGGCCCCGATCCTGCTGTGCGTGCTGCGCTTCGGCCAGGGCCTGGGGCTGGGTGGCGAATGGGGCGGCGCGGCATTGCTGGCCACCGAAAACGCCCCCAAGGGCAAGCGCGCCTGGTATGGCATGTTTCCGCAGCTGGGGCCTTCGATCGGTTTTCTGGCGGCCAATGGCCTGTTTCTGATTCTGGCCATGAGCCTGAGCGATGAGCAGTTCCGCTCCTGGGGCTGGCGCATTCCCTTCCTGCTTAGCGCAGCGCTGGTGATGGTGGGTCTGTATGTACGCCTGAAGCTGGAAGAGACACCGGTGTTTGCCAAGGCCGTGGCACAGCACGAGCGGGTGAAAATGCCCATCGTCGAACTCTTCAGCCAATACTGGGCACCGATGCTGCTGGGCGCCGCTTCGATGGTGGTGTGTTACGCACTGTTCTATATCTCGACAGTGTTTTCCCTGAGCTATGGCGTCGCCACCCTGGGCTATACCCGCGAAACCTTCCTCGGCCTGCTGTGTTTTGCCGTGCTGTTCATGGCGGCGGCCACACCTCTGTCGGCGTGGGCCAGTGACCGTTATGGACGCAAGCCGGTGCTGATAGTCGGTGGCGTGCTGGCGATCTTGTCAGGTTTTCTGATGGAGCCTCTGCTCACCCACGGCACCACCTGGGGTGTGGCGCTGTTCCTGTGCATCGAGCTGTTTTTGATGGGCGTGACCTTTGCCCCGATGGGTGCCCTGCTCCCTGAACTGTTCCCGACCCGCGTGCGCTATACCGGCGCGTCGGCGGCTTACAATCTGGGTGGCATTGTCGGAGCTTCCGCTGCACCTTTTTTTGCGCAAAAGCTGGTGAGCATGGGGGGGTTGAGCTGGGTAGGCGGGTACGTGTCGGGCGCAGCGATTCTCAGCCTGATTGCCGTGCTGTGCCTGAAGGAAACGAAAGAGGCTGACCTGAACAAGGTGGCTTGAAGAAACACTTAACCTGTGGGAGCGGGCTTGCTCGCGATTGCAACGCCTCGGTACATCAGATGTACCGGGGCAATTGAATCGCGAGCAAGCCCGCTCCCACAATGGTTTTTACAGCTCTACAACTACTGCCTTGGCCGCGCGGGTCGCTTTGGCACGAGCTGCTTCAATCGACTCATCGCGAGCCAGGGCCACGCCCATGCGACGCTGGCCGTTGACCTCTGGTTTGCCGAACAGGCGCAATGCGGTGTCCGGTTCGCTCAGGGCAGCACCCAGGTTGGCGAATGCCGTCCGGGTCGACTGACCTTCTACCAGAATCACCGCCGAAGCCGATGGCCCGAACTGACGAATCAATGGAATCGGCAGGCCGAGAATGGCGCGAGCATGCAATGCGAACTGCGACAGATCCTGAGAAATCAATGTCACCAGGCCGGTATCGTGCGGGCGCGGCGACACTTCGCTGAACCACACCTGATCGCCCTTGATAAACAACTCAACGCCAAACAGACCACGACCACCCAGCGCTTCAGTAACAGCCTTGGCGACACGCTCGGACTCGGCCAGAGCAATCGGGCTCATGGCCTGTGGCTGCCAGGATTCCTGGTAATCGCCCTTCTCCTGTCGGTGACCAACCGGTGCGCAGAACGTGGTACCGCCAATATGGCGCACGGTCAGCAAAGTAATTTCGTAATCGAAGTCGATAAAGCCTTCGATAATGACCCGACCCTTGCCCGCACGACCGCCTTCCTGCGCGTAGTCCCACGCAGCCTTAACCTCCTCAGCACTGCGCAGCAGGCTCTGGCCCTTGCCTGACGAACTCATCACCGGCTTGACCACGCACGGGAAGCCCAGATCCAGCACGGCGGCGCTGTAGTCTTCAAAGGTGTCGGCAAAATGGTACGGCGAGGTTGGCAGGTCCAGCTCTTCGGCTGCCAGGCGACGAATGCCTTCGCGGTTCATGGTCAACGACGTGGCACGCGCCGTCGGAATAACGGTGAAACCTTCAGCTTCCAGCTCCACCAGGGTGGCGGTGGCGATGGCTTCGATTTCCGGAACGATAAAGTGCGGTTGTTCTGCTTCGATGACGGCACGCAGGGCGGCGCCGTCAAGCATGTTGATCACATGACTGCGATGGGCAACCTGCATGGCAGGTGCATTGGCGTAGCGATCGACGGCGATCACTTCGACCCCCAGGCGCTGCAATTCGATGACAACTTCTTTGCCCAGCTCACCGCAGCCACACAACATGACGCGGGTCGCAGTGGGCGACAGTGGAGTTCCGATACGGGTCATTTCAGGTCCTCAAGGAAACAAAATCATCGAAGGCACTGACCAAGCCAGCGCCTGCAGGGGGATACAAAGGCCGGCATTTTACATGACTAGACCGAGGCTTTGCGCAAACGCCAGGCCATTGCCAGCCATACGCAGGTGACGCCGGCGAATTTCGAGGCCATGGCGGTAATGATCACGCCAGGGGTAAAGGCATCGATCATGCCGAAGAAGATAAAGGTGTCGATCGGGATGCTCAGCGCAGAGCTGATCCACAAGCGGTCATGCAAAGGCCGCTTGGTGATGCTGAAGACCAGCCAGTCGATGCACTCGGACACGGCGAAGGCAGTGGCGCTGGCCAGTGCAATGGAAGGATCGGAGGTGACGTACGACAACACCAGGGCCGCCAGCATGGCCAGTAGGGCACCGTGACCGAATCGGGTTTGCACCATGTCGCGCAATACAAACACCAGGCCACCCCAGGCTGACCAGATGATGTCCAGGTGCGGCGCAGTGGAAAACGCGTAGTTGATCAGCACGACGCTGGCGATATAAGCGACAAGAAACAGCATGGCAGCGGGCGACACCTCTAAATAAGGCGCACAGGGTACTTGAGTCGCAGTCGATTTTGTACCCGCGACATCCCCCTGCGGGAGCGGGCTTGCTCACGATGACATCAGCGCAGTTTGCCTGACAGGCCGTGGCGCCTGCATCGCGAGCAAGCCCGCTCACACAATAAAGAAGCGTTGTCAGCTACCGGAACCCAACATCCACACCACACCACTGGCTTTGGCCCGCTCATGGCACAGCACTAGCACCTCGCGGCGCTCCGGGTTGGTCATGCGGCTCCAGCGGGTGATTTCCGCCACGGTACGCTGGCAGCCACTGCACACATCGTCGTCGTCCAGCGCGCAGATATTCACACAGGGCGAGGCGACCGGGCGCTCTGCTTCTGTCATTGCTCTTGCACCTGAAGGTCACGGGCATATCGCTGGCCGTTCTTGACGTAGTGGGCCGCGCTGGCTTCCAGCAATTTTTTCTGCTCATCCGTCAGGTCACGTACCACCTTGCCCGGCGACCCCATGACCAGCGAGCCGTCCGGAATTTCCTTACCTTCGCCAATCAACGAATTGGCGCCAATGATGCAGTGCTTGCCGATTTTCGCGCCATTGAGGATCACCGCATTGATACCGATCAGGCTGTAATCGCCCACCGTACAACCATGCAACATGGCGTTATGACCGATGGTCACGCCCGTGCCAAGTGTGAGCGGATAGCCCATGTCGGTATGCATCACCGCGCCATCTTGCACATTGCTGTGCTTGCCGATCAGGATCAGTTCGTTATCGCCACGCAACACGGCGTTAAACCAGACACTGGCGCCCTCTTCCAGGCGCACCTTGCCGATCAGGGTGGCATTGGGTGCGGTCCAGCTTTCGGGATGGGTTTCGACGAACGAGTCGCCCAGGCGGTATTTCATGGGATGTCCTCAAGGCAGGCGTGGCCGTCTGCTGACGGCTCTAAATTGGAATGGAACGTTCAGGCGGGGTATGCAGGTTGATATTGACGTCGTCATAGAGCAGGTTCATCAGCTCCACGATCATGATTGCCGTCAGCCCCCAGATTTTATACACGCCAAAACGGTAGCTCGGCACGTACCAGCTACGGCCCTGGTAGTCGATGCGATGAGTGTGCTCACGCGGATCCTGGCGGAAGAACTCCAGCGGCACGCTGAATACCGCGGCGATTTCGGCGTCATTGGCCAGATACTCAACGTAATCCGGGACCAGACCGACATAAGGCGTTACGCGAATACCGTGTAACGAGATCAAGGGGCTCAGCGGCCCGATCACCTCGACCAGCCCCGGCGGCAAGCCGATTTCTTCTTCGGCCTCACGCAGGGCGGTGAACACCAGGTCGGGGTCTTCCGGGTCGCGGCGACCGCCCGGAAAAGCCACTTCACCACCGTGGGTCGACAACCCGCTGGCACGCAGGGTGAGAATCAGCTCAGGCTCAGAACTGCGTGTGACCGGCAACAACACCGCAGCTTCCGGGTAATTCCGTTCTGTTTCCAGCGTCCGTGGGGTATAGCGGCTCACACGGCCAAGCAGCTCGTCCAGCATAGGTCATCTCGATCCGGCACTTATCGGGCATCATGCACCAAATCGCACCGGGCACCCAAGTCCTACAGTGTCGCAGCCCGCCAGACCACACTTGCCGCGAGCCCGCCTCAACCCCCAAGATAGGCAACGAGCCAGAGACCACAGCATGAAATTTTGTAGCCAGTGCGGCCATTCCGTCAGCCAGCATATCCCGCAAGGCGATTCGCGCCTGCGCTATGTCTGCGACCACTGCCAGACCATTCATTATCAAAACCCCAATATTGTCGCCGGTTGCGTGCCCGTGTGGGGCACACAAGTGCTGCTGTGCCGTCGCGCCATCGAACCGCGCAAAGGCTACTGGACACTGCCCGCAGGCTTTATGGAGAACGGCGAGACGGTTGAAAACGCGGCCCGACGCGAAACCCTGGAGGAAGCCTGTGCCGTGGTTGAGAACCTGGCCATCTACACCCTGATCGATGTGCCGCATATCAATCAGGTGCATATTTTCTACCGCGCCGACCTGCTGGGCCCGAACTTCGCAGCCGGTGAAGAGAGCCTGGAAGTGCGCCTGTTCGAAGAAGTCGACATCCCTTGGTCAGAGCTGGCTTTCCGCACGGTCAGCCGTACCTTAGAATGCTTTTTCGCTGACCGCCCGGGCGCTCACTACCCCGTACGCAGCGAGGCTGTAGCACCGCTGGCCAGCCTGAAGACCGCCCAAAAATAATGCTGCTTGCCTTGTAACTCAGGAATGTTCCTCTAATGCGTTGGTTGCTCGCTGCTCTATGCCTGTCATTTGCCGTTACCTGCCAGGCCTCTGTTGTCATAACCGTAAACGGCAAACCCGTTGATAAAAACCAGGTCCTGAAACCCGCCCCTTCGTCGCTTCCGGTACGTCCCGGGCAGAATATCGACAAGGTGCTGGTCATCAAGTCTGCCCGCAAGCTGGAGCTGATCAGCAACGGCAAACCGGTCAAGACCTACCGCATCTCCCTGGGCAAACAACCCAAGGGCCCAAAAGTACGCGAAGGGGACAAACGCACTCCCGAGGGCATCTACTGGGTCGACTGGCGCAAAAAAAGCGACAAGTTCAACCTGGCGATGCACATCAACTACCCCAACATCAGCGACGCTGCCACGGCCCGGCGTGAAGGCCTGAACCCGGGCTCGATGATCATGATCCACGGCACCCCGGACAGCGAAGACAACCCCGAGGAACTGTTCCATACCCTGGACTGGACCGATGGGTGTATCGCGATGAAAAACCACGAAATGCGTGAAGTCTGGAACCTCGTTCCAGACGGCACCATGGTTGAAATCCGCCCGTAGCCAGCTGTCATACGAGCAACAAAAAACCCGCTGACCGGTAACGGTTCAGCGGGTTTTTTATATGACGTGTGGCTAGAAATCAGCCAGTTGCCACACTTCGTACGCCGGGGTTTCATACGGGTGGCTGTGCTTGAGCGCAGCCACCACGGCCTGAATCAGATCATCGGCGACGACCAGCTCAACCTTCCACTCCCCCACATACTCGACCTGACCAGTTTGCCCGATGAACGGCTGGCTGCCGTCCAGCGCGCGAAACTGGCCCTGGCCCATGGTCTGCCAGGCGCAGTGGTCATAGCTGCCGATCCGTCCGCCACCGGCAGCGAATACGGCATCCTTGACCACGTCCACATGGCTCGGAGGAACGAAAAAGCTGAGCTTGTACATGCTCTTAATCTACCCACACACGAGCGTTACGGAACATGCGCAACCACGGCGCATCTTCGCTCCACTCTTCCGGGCGCCACGAGTTCTGCACGGCGCGGAATACCCGCTCCGGGTGCGGCATCATGATGGTCACACGGCCGTCACGGCTGGTCAGGCCGGTAATCCCGCGCGGCGAGCCGTTAGGGTTGGCCGGGTAGTTTTCCGTGACCTTGCCGTGGTTGTCGACGAAGCGCAGCGCCACCGAACCGGACAGGTCCGCTTGCAGCATGGCTTCTTCGCTGGCGAACTCGGCATGACCTTCACCATGAGCAATGGCGATCGGCATGCGCGAACCGGCCATGCCCTGCAGGAAGATCGAGTTCGACTCCTGAACCTGAACCATCGCCACGCGGGCTTCGAACTGCTCGGAACGGTTGCGCACAAAGTGTGGCCACAGCTCGCTGCCAGGGATCAGTTCGCTCAGGTTGGACATCATCTGGCAACCGTTGCACACACCCAGGGAGAAGCTGTCAGTGCGCTCGAAGAAGCTCTGGAACGCATCGCGGGCACGGGCATTGAACAGCGCCGACTTGGCCCAGCCTTCACCGGCACCCAGTACGTCGCCGTAGGAGAAACCACCGCAGGCAACCAGACCTTTGAACTCGTTCAGGTCGACACGGCCGGCCAGAATATCGCTCATGTGTACGTCGATTGCATTGAAACCGGCACGGTCAAACGCCGCGGCCATTTCAACCTGACCGTTGACGCCCTGCTCACGCAGGACAGCCACTTGCGGACGAATGCCTTTCTTGATGTACGGCGCGCTGATATTGGCGTTGACGTCAAAGCTCAACTGGGCAGTCAGGCCCGGGTTGTCTTCTTCGAGCAGCACGTCGAACTCTTGCTGTGCGCAGTCCGCGTTGTCACGCATACGCTGGATCTGGAAGCTGGTTTCAGCCCACTGGCGTTGCAACTCGCCACGCTGACCGACAAACACTTTTTCACCGTTGAAGGTGATGGTGACTTCGCTGTTGTTCAGCGGCTGGCCGATCACGTCGACACACTCGCCCAGGCCTGCAGCGCTGAACTGTGCAAGCACATCAGCAGTCGCGTCCTGACGCACCTGAATCACGGCGCCCAGTTCTTCGTTGAACAGGATGGCTGGGAGCTGGCTGGCGCTGTCTGCGAGGCAATCCAGGGTCAGGTTCAGACCGCAGTGGCCGGCAAAGGCCATTTCCATCACGCTGGTCAGCAAACCACCGTCGGAACGGTCATGGTAAGCCAGCAGGTGACCATCGGCATTCAGGCCCTGGATCACCGCGAAGAAAGCCTTGAGGTCTTCTGCGTCATCAACGTCAGGGGCCTGCTTGCCCAGCTTGCCGTAGGTCTGGGCCAGGATCGAGGCGCCCATGCGGTTCTGGCCACGGCCCAGGTCGATCAGGATCAGATCGGTCAGACCTTTGTCCATGCGCAGTACCGGGGTCAGGGTCTGGCGAACGTCGAGCACCGGGGCAAAACCGGTCACAACCAGCGACAGCGGCGAGGTCACGGTTTTGTCCGTGCCCTCTTCGCTCCAGCGGGTTTGCATCGACATCGAGTCCTTGCCCACCGGAATGGTGATGCCCAGCTCAGGGCACAGCTCCATGCCGACAGCCTTGACGGTGTCGTACAAGCGGGCGTCTTCACCCGGGTGGCCTGCAGCGGACATCCAGTTGGCTGACAGCTTGATATCGCTGATCTTGCCAATGCGCGAAGCCGCGATATTGGTCAGGGTCTCACCAATTGCCATGCGGCCCGATGCCGGAGCATCCAGCAGTGCCAGCGGCGTACGCTCGCCCATGGCCATGGCTTCACCGGTGTACACGTCGAAGCTGGTTGCGGTGACAGCAACGTCAGCCACAGGAACCTGCCACGGCCCGACCATCTGGTCGCGGGCAACCAGACCGGTGATGGTGCGGTCGCCGATGGTGATCAGGAAGCTTTTGCTGGCAACGGCCGGGTGATGCAGAACGCGCTCGACGCACTCGCCGATGCTCAGTTGTGCCGGGTCGAAATCATCGCCCAACTCTTCTTCGCGAACAGCCGAACGGTGCATGCGCGGCGCCTTGCCCAGCAACACTTCCAGTGGCATGTCCACCGGGTTGTTGCCGAAGTGGCTGTCGGTCACGGTCAGTTGCGGCTCGGCAGTGGCTTCACCGACGACGGCAAACGGGCAACGCTCGCGTTCGCAGATCGCCTGGAAGCGCTCGAAATCTTCGACGCCCACCGCCAGAACATAACGTTCCTGGGATTCGTTGCTCCAGATTTCGTGCGGGGCCATGCCCGGCTCGTCGTTTGGAATGTTGCGCAGTTCGAAACGGCCACCACGGTCGCCGTCGTTCACCAGCTCAGGGAATGCGTTGGACAAACCGCCAGCACCCACATCGTGGATAAAGCTGATCGGGTTCTTGTCACCCAGCTGCCAGCAACGGTCGATCACTTCCTGGCAACGACGCTCCATTTCCGGGTTTTCGCGCTGTACCGAAGCGAAGTCCAGGTCAGCCGAGCTTGCGCCGGTGGCCATAGAGGATGCTGCACCGCCACCCAGGCCGATCAGCATGGCCGGACCACCCAGCACGATGAGCTTGGAGCCCACGGTGATTTCGGCTTTCTGCACGTGTTCGGCGCGGATGTTGCCCATGCCGCCGGCCAACATGATCGGCTTGTGGTAACCACGCACTTCTTCGCCACGGGGGGTGGTGATGGACTGCTCGAATGTACGGAAGTAACCGGTCAGGGCAGGACGACCGAATTCATTGTTGAATGCAGCACCGCCCAGCGGGCCTTCGATCATGATGTCCAGCGCGGTAACAATGCGCTCAGGCTTGCCGTACGGCACTTCCCACGGTTGTACAAAGCCCGGGATCTGCAGGTTGGACACGGTGAAACCGGTCAGGCCAGCCTTTGGCTTGGCACCACGACCGGTTGCACCTTCGTCACGGATCTCACCACCGGAGCCTGTCGCTGCACCCGGGAACGGGGCAATGGCGGTCGGGTGGTTGTGGGTCTCTACCTTCATCAGGATGTGCACTGGCTCCTGCACCGCACCGTACTGGCGGGTTTCAGGATCCGGGAAGAAACGCCCGGCAACACTGCCGACGATAACCGACGCGTTGTCTTTATAAGCAGACAGAACGCCTTCGCTGTGCATCACGTAGGTGTTCTTGATCATGCCAAACAGGCTCTTGTCCTGGCTTTGGCCGTCGATGTCCCAGCTGGCGTTGAAGATCTTGTGGCGGCAATGTTCGGAGTTGGCCTGGGCAAACATCATCAATTCGATGTCGTGCGGGTTGCGACCCAGACCGTTGAAGGCATTGACCAGATAATCGATTTCGTCTTCGGCCAGGGCAAGGCCCAGCTCGACGTTGGCTTTTTCCAGCGCTGCACGACCGCCACCCAGTACGTCAATCGCGGTCAGCGGCTTTGGCTCGGCGTGGCTGAACAAGCCTGCAGCCTGCTCCAGAGCGCCCAGCACGATTTGCGTCATGCGGTCATGCAATACAGCGCCGATCAGTTCGGCATCCGCATCGCTGAACTGGCCAGCTACATAGAATGCAATGCCGCGTTCCAGGCGCTGGATTTTAGCCAGGCCACAGTTACGGGCAATGTCGCTGGCCTTGCTCGACCAGGGAGAGATGGTGCCAAACCGCGGCAACACCAGGAACAGTCGGCCGCTCGGCTCTTGGACCGGCACGCTTGGGCCGTACTTCAGGAGACGAGCCAGTACCTGCTGTTCATCGCTGGTCAGCTCACCGGTGGTATCGGCAAAGTGGGCGAATTCAGCATACAAACCAGTGACAGACGGAACCTTGAGGCTCAGTTGTGCAAGGAGTTTGCTGTGGCGAAAGGCAGAAAGGGCAGGAGCGCCGCGCAGGATCAACATCTTCGGGACAGCCTCGGGAGGGGTATGCTTTGAGGCCGGGCATTCTAGCCTAAACCGTTCGCCACGGCACCCGAAACGGCACACCTGAAGCGCACCAGACGTCGCGAATCGACCAAAGCCTTATTCTTTATAGCTATCAGCCGCTTAACGGATGCTCGATTATGATCTTTAAACAGAGCTCTACCCCCCATTTTACAAGGGTTTGAGCGATTTTCGCGGTCAATATCAGAATGACTGGAAATTGTCGAGATATGGCACCCGTGCTGCTTTGCGTATACTGCGCGGATGTTTTCTCTAACTGATATCCGCCCGCGCTGCGCCAAATGGCTGCTCGCAACCGGACTCTTCCTGATGCTCAGTGCCTGCGTTGAAAAACCCAGCACCCTGGAGCGCGTAAAGGAGGATGGGGTACTGCGGGTGATTACCCGCAACAGCCCTGCGACCTACTTTGAGGATCGCAATGGTGAAACCGGCTTTGAATACGAGCTGGTGAAGCGTTTTGCCGACGATCTTGGGGTTGAGCTCAAAATCGAGACCGCGGACAACCTGGATGAACTGTTCAATCAACTGGGCCAGCCTGACGGCCCGGTTCTGGCTGCTGCCGGACTGGTCAGCAGCGAGAAACGCCTGCAACAAGCCAGATTTTCCCACCCGTACCTCGAAGTCACGCCACAGATCATCTACCGCAACGGCCAGTCCCGCCCCACCTCTGCTGCGGATCTGGCCGGCAAGCGCATCACGGTCCTCAAAGGCAGCTCCCACGCAGAGCAACTGGCCGAACTGAAAAAACAGTATCCCGGAATCGAGTACGACGAATCCGACGCGGTCGAAGTCGTCGATTTGCTGCGCATGGTCGATGAAGGCCAGATCGACCTCACGCTGGTCGACTCCAACGAAGTGGCGATGAACCAGGTGTACTTCCCCAACGTGCGCGTCGCCTTTGACCTGGGCGATGCACGCAGCCAGCGCTGGGCAGTGGCGGCCGGTGAAGACAACAGCCTGCTCAACGAGATCAACGCCTATCTGGACAAGGTCGAAAAGAACGGCACCCTGCAACGCCTTAAAGACCGCTACTACGGGCATGTCGATGTCCTTGGCTACGTTGGCGCGTACACCTTCGCCCAGCACCTGCAACAGCGCTTGCCCAAGTACGAAAAGTTCTTCAAGGAAGCGGCCAAAAAAGAACAGATCGACTGGCGCCTGCTGGCAGCCATGGGTTATCAGGAATCTTTATGGCAACCCGCCGTCACCTCAAAAACAGGTGTGCGCGGCCTGATGATGCTGACCCAGAACACGGCTCAAGCGATGGGCGTGTCCAACCGCCTGGATGCCAAGCAAAGCATCATGGGCGGCGCCAAATACCTCGCATTGATCAAGAGCGAGCTGGACGATGATATTCAGGAACCGGATCGCACCTGGTTCGCACTGGCTGCCTACAACGTGGGTGGCGGTCATCTGGAAGACGCACGCAAGCTGGCCAAGAAAGAAGGCCTGAACCCGAACAAGTGGCTTGATGTAAAGAAAATGCTGCCTCGCCTTGCGCAGAAGCAGTGGTACAGCAAAACCCGCTATGGCTACGCCCGTGGCGGCGAGCCAGTACATTTTGTGGCCAACATCCGTCGTTACTACGACATCCTGACCTGGGCCACGCAGCCACAGCTCGAAGGTGATCAGGCGGCCGACAGCAAGCTGCATATCCCCGGCATCGACAAGACCAAGCCCAAAGAAGAGCCGCAGTTGTAGAACACAATTCTGTGGGAGCGAGCCTGCTCGCGAATGAGCTTCTCGAGCAGGCTCGCTCCCACAATTGAATGATCCCCGTAGCCGTTTTTAAACCTTGGCCGCAGCCACAATCAGCGCTTTCATTTCAGCCACTGCCGACTTGAAGCCCACGAACAATGCATGCGCCACCAGCGCATGGCCAATGTTCAATTCATTGATGCCCTTGATCGCGGCTACCGCTTCCACGTTGTGGTAATGCAGACCGTGGCCAGCATTGACGATCAGCCCTTGAGCCAGGCCAAACGCAACGCCATCGGCGACACGCTGCAACTCTTCGGCGACTTCGGTCGGGGTCTGGGCATCGGCATAGCGTCCGGTGTGCAGTTCGATTGCCGGTGCGCCTACGCGCCTGGACGCTTCGATCTGACGCTCATCGGCGTCAATAAACAGCGACACTTCACAGCCAATCTTGCTCAGCCGCTCGACAGCTGCCTTGATCCGCGCTTCCTGCCCGGCAACATCCAGACCGCCTTCGGTGGTCAGTTCCTGACGGGTTTCAGGCACCAGGCAGATATGCGCCGGGCGAATGCGCTCGGCAAACAGCATCATCTCTTCGGTAACGCCCATTTCGAAGTTCATGCGCGTTTGCAGGACATCCTTGAGCAGCAACACATCGCGTTCCTGGATATGTCGACGATCTTCGCGCAAGTGCACGGTAATGCCGTCGGCGCCCGCCTCTTCTGCATCCAGCGCTGCCTTGACCGGATCAGGGTAACGGGTGCCGCGAGCCTGACGCAGCGTGGCTACGTGGTCGATGTTCACGCCGAGAAGAATGCGATTGCTTTGGGTCACGGGGGGCTCTCCTGAAGAGTTGACGATTCGGCGCACAGCATACCGGTCTATTCAGGGCTTGCGAAACAACTCACGACTGGCCAGCGGTTTACCAGCCAAATGCACGGCCAATGCCTGACGCATCAAGCGCTTGGCGGCAGATAAGGCTCCGGGCACGGTCCAGTCAGCCTCGGCCATTGCGTGCAGTTCGGTGCCATGAAACAGACCGGGCTGCACCAGATAAATCCGTTCAAGCCCGGCATCTACCTGCAAACGGTACATGCCATCGCTGGCCACCGGTTCGCCTTGAATGTCCCGGGTCAACGAAAAGCCATAGCCCAGATCGTCCAGCAGGCGCCATTCGAACGCTCGCAGCAGAGGCTCGAGCGCGCGTCCTTGCGCAAGCGCCACCAGCGTCGCGGCATAGTGGTCGAAGACCGCGGGATGCGGGTCTTCGGCTGGCAACAGCCTGATCAGCAGCTCATTGAGATAGAGGCCGCTGAACAGCGCTTCGCCATTGAGCCAGGTGGCAATCCCGGCACTCTCCATGCGTCCGACGTTTTTCAGCTCGCCACGGCCGCGAAATTCGATTTCCAGCGGCACAAAAGGCCGGGCCAGCGTCCCCGCCTTGCCCCGCGCACTGCGCAGCACGGCCCGCAGGCGCCCTTGAGGCGTGATGAAATCCACCAGGGCACTGGTTTCACGATAGGGGCGACTGTGCAGGACGTAGGCGAGTTGGGGGGCCGGGGGTTTACTGGACATGGAAGTCAGCTATCTCAAAAGGCAAACACTGCCAGGAAGAACAGCATAAAACTAATGTGGGAGCGGGCTTGCTCGCGATAGCAGCAACTCGGCCTGTCTGAAGTTCCGAGTTGATGCTATCGCGAGCAAGCCCGCTCCCACAGGGGGGGGTAATGCTGTGCTTACAGGTCGCCGTAGCCCAGCGAACGCAGGGCGCGCTCGTCGTCGGACCAGCCACCTTTCACTTTAACCCAAAGGTTAAGCATGATCTTGGAGTCGAACAGCAGCTCCATATCCTTGCGCGCTTCGGTACCGATACGCTTGATACGCTCGCCCTTGTCGCCAATGATGATTTTTTTCTGACCATCACGCTCAACCAGAATCAAGGCATGGATATGCAGGGTTTTGCCCTGCTGCTTGAACTCTTCGATCTCGACGGTGATCTGGTACGGCAGCTCGGCACCCATCTGGCGCATGATCTTTTCACGTACCAGTTCGGCGGCCAGGAAGCGGCTGCTGCGATCGGTGATCTGGTCTTCCGGGAAGAAGTGCTCGTTTTCCGGCAGGTGATCGGCAATCACGCGCTCAAGGGCTTCAAGGTTGTGCCCGTGCTGAGCCGAGATCGGGATGATCTGGGCGTTCGGCAGTTGCTCCTGAAGCCAGCTCAGGTGCGGCATCAGCTCGGCTTTGTCTTCGATACGATCGGTCTTGTTCAACGCCACGATCAGCGGGCCGGTTACGTACTGCACGCGCTCCAGCACCATCTGGTCTTCGTCGGTCCACTTGGTGCGGTCAACAACGAAGATCACCACATCGACGTCTTTCAACGCAGCCGAAGCGGTTTTGTTCATGTAGCGGTTCAGGGCCTTTTCGCCGCCCTTGTGCATGCCCGGGGTATCCACGTAGACCGCTTGCACGTTGCCTTCGGTCTTGATGCCCAGCATGTTGTGGCGGGTGGTCTGAGGCTTGCGCGAGGTGATCGCCAGCTTTTGACCCAGGATATGGTTCAGCAGTGTGGATTTACCCACGTTTGGACGACCAACAATGGCAACGTAGCCACAGCGAGTTGCGGTTGAATCAGTCATGACCATTCTCCACGCCAAGGGCAATCAGTGCTGCGGCGGCCGCTACCTGTTCGGCAATACGACGGCTCACGCCCTGTCCCCGGCTTTTTTCATTCAATAAGGCAATCTCGCACTCGACAAAGAAGGTGCGGCAATGCGGTTCGCCCTGGATATCCACCACTTCGTAACGTGGCAGGTCGCAGGCACGCGACTGCAAGAACTCTTGCAGGCGGGTCTTTGGATCTTTGTTGGTGTCGACCAGGGTCAGCGTCTCGAACTCGCTGGCCAGCCAGGCCAGTACGCGGTCGCGAGCGACATCCATGCCGGCGTCCAGGTAAATGGCCCCGATCAGCGCCTCAAGGGCATCGGCCAGGATCGATTCACGGCGAAATCCGCCGCTTTTCAGTTCACCGGAACCCAGGCGCAGGTACTCGCCCAGCTCAAAGCCGCGGGCCAGTACTGCCAGGGTCTCACCCTTTACCAGCCGCGCACGCAAGCGTGACAACTGGCCTTCACGCGCCAGCGGGAAACGGTCAAACAAGGCTTCGCCGGCAACAAAATTGAGAATGGCATCCCCCAGGAACTCAAGGCGCTCGTTATTGCGCCCCGCGAAACTGCGGTGTGTCAGGGCCAGAACCATCAGTTCCTGGTCTTTGAAGGTGTAGCCGAGCTGACGCTCTAAACGTTCTAAAGAAAAACTCACGATTTACCCACGCTGAGTTCGTGGCCGAATGTCACCACCGGACCGATATTAGGGATCAGTGATGCTCGTTTATCGCATAGCAAATGGACAGGGAACAGGCTGTTCGCCGCCGTCACACTTAACGCTTTGTTCAAATCCACATCCTGAATACTCAGGCGCGCGACTTGTTTCGCACACCTGAAAAGCAATCGGCGCTGTTATAAACAGCGCCGTTCTGGCTACTTGATCAGACCAACCCGCGAGAAGTTCGGCAGGTTGCTCGCCTTGGGTTCCGGCCAGCTCATCCAAACAGCGAAGGCCTTGCCGACAATATTCTTGTCGGGAACCATGCCCAGCTCGTCTTTGGGAATGTTCGGATCATCCCAGTAACGGCTGTCGTTCGAATTGTCACGGTTGTCACCCATCATGAAGTAATGCCCGGCCGGAACCGTCCACTCCTTGTCAGGCGGCGCACGATAGCGGCTCATTTCCTTGCGGATCATGTGCTCGACTTCGCCCAGCTTCTCTTTGTACAACTCGGCACTGCCCAGGGTTCCAGGCTCGGCCTTGACCAGTTGCTCGGCAACCAGTTGGTCGTTGACATACAGATGCTTGTCGCTGGTGTAGCGGATCTTGTCGCCCGGCAGGCCAACTACACGCTTGATGTAGTTGACTGTCGGATCGCTTGGGTAGCGAAACACCATCACATCGCCCCGCTTCGGATCACCCACTTCGATGATTTTCGTGTCGAGTACCGGCAAGCGGATCCCGTACGAAAACTTGTTCACCAAAATGAAATCGCCCACATCCAGGGTCGGTTTCATCGAGCCGGACGGAATCTGGAACGGCTCAACCAGAAACGAACGCAACACCAGCACGATAAACAACACGGGAAAGAACGACTTGCCGTATTCAACCAGCAGCGGCTCCTTGTTGAGCTTTTCGACTACCTGCATATCAACCGGCGTAACGCTGGCTTGATAGTTGGCAATGGCCTTGCGCCGGCGCGGAGCCAGGAAGACCAAATCGAGCAGCGCCAGCAAACCGCACACGGCAACAGCAATGACCAGCAACAGCGGGAAATTTAGTGACATAGGACCTAGCTATCCAAACGGAGCACTGCAAGGAAGGCTTCTTGTGGAATTTCCACGTTGCCCACTTGCTTCATGCGTTTTTTACCGGCCTTTTGCTTTTCCAACAGCTTGCGCTTACGGCTAACGTCACCACCGTAGCATTTGGCCAGTACGTTCTTTCTGAGTGCCTTGACGGAGGTCCGTGCAATGATCTGCCCGCCAATGGCGGCCTGGATCGCGACGTCGAACATCTGGCGCGGAATCAGTTCTTTCATCTTCTCGGTCAACTGGCGACCTTTGTAGTGCGCGTTTTCCTTGTGCACGATCAGGGCCAGCGCATCTACCTTGTCACCGTTGATCAACACATCGAGCTTGACCAGATTAGCTGACTGGTAACGATCGAAGTGGTAATCGAGCGAAGCATAGCCGCGACTGGTGGATTTGAGACGGTCGAAGAAGTCCAGAACCACTTCGTTCATCGGCAAATCGTAGGTCACTTGTACCTGGCTGCCCAGGAACAACATGTCGTGCTGCACGCCACGTTTTTCAATGCACAGGGTAATGACGTTACCCAGGTGCTCCTGAGGCACAAGAATGTTGGCACGCACGATTGGCTCGCGCATGTCTTCAATCATTGAAAGATCTGGCAGCTTGGACGGGTTATCGACGTAAATCGTTTCACCGGTCTTGAGCAGCAGTTCGAAAATTACGGTTGGCGCAGTGGTGATCAGGTCCAGGTTGTACTCGCGCTCCAGGCGCTCCTGAATGATCTCCATGTGCAGCATGCCCAGGAAGCCGCAACGGAAGCCGAAGCCCAGTGCGTCAGAGCTTTCTGGCGTGTATTGCAGCGAAGAGTCGTTCAGCGTCAGTTTTTGCAACGCATCACGGAAGTCTTCGAAGTCATCGGAGCTAACCGGGAACAGGCCCGCGTATACCTGAGGCTGAATACGCTTGAAACCGGGCAGTACATCAACATCCGGAGTCGTGCTCAAGGTCAGGGTATCGCCCACTGGCGCACCGTGAATGTCCTTGATACCGGCGATGATGAAACCTACTTCACCGGCTTTCAGGTCTGCAGTGGCGGTGTGTTTCGGGTTGAATACACCAACGCTGTCCACCAGGTGGATCTTGCCGGTGGATTTGACCAGAATCTTGTCGCCCTTTTTCACGCGGCCGTGGCGCACGCGAACCAGGGACACAACGCCCAGGTAGTTGTCGAACCAGGAGTCGATGATCAACGCTTGCAGCGGATCTTCGATATTGCCGGTCGGCGCAGGAATGGTGTGTACCAGGCGCTCAAGCACCTCGTCCACGCCCAGGCCGGTCTTGGCACTGCAGGTCACGGCATCAGTGGCGTCGATGCCAATGATTTTTTCGATTTCTTCCTTAACGCGATCAGGATCAGCCTGTGGCAGGTCGATCTTGTTCAGCACCGGCATGACTTCCAGGCCCTGTTCAATCGCGGTATAGCAGTTGGCTACGGACTGGGCTTCTACACCCTGCCCCGCATCGACCACCAGCAACGCACCTTCACAGGCCGCCAGGGAACGGCTAACTTCGTAGGTGAAGTCAACGTGGCCCGGGGTATCAATGAAGTTCAACTGGTAGGTATTACCGTCTTTGGCCGTGTAATACAAGGTGACGCTGTGGGCCTTGATGGTGATCCCGCGCTCACGCTCGAGGTCCATGGAGTCCAGTACCTGGGCCTCCATTTCGCGGGCAGTCAGGCCACCGCACATCTGGATGAAACGATCGGCCAGCGTCGACTTGCCATGGTCAATGTGGGCGATGATGGAGAAATTGCGGATATGACTCAGATCACTCACGGGTCAACACTCAAAAAAGTCGCAGGCAGACTGCCCGCCGAAAAATAGCCGGGAATTGTACCTGAACATCGCGCCAAGCGTCACGTTCACAGGCCAATGGGCACCTACAAAAAAGCCCCTATCGCGAGATAGAGGCTCTTGATTGGCTCAATGAGCGCTACTCAACCCGCCCGACGTAACAGCCAGATACCGGCCACGGCACAAATGGAAGCCGGAAGCAGCACCGCAAACAGCGGCGAGAAGCCGAACACCAGGCTCAAAGGCCCCAGCAGGTCCTGGGCGATCTTGAAGGTAAACCCTACCAGCACCCCGGTAAAAACCCGCTGCCCCAGCGTAACAGAGCGCAACGGGCCGAAGATGAAAGATATGGCCATCAATACCAGCGCGGCAGTCACCAGCGGCTGCAACACCTTGACCCAAAAAGCCAGCCAGTAACGGCCGTTGTTCAGGCCCTGATCCTTGAGGTAGTGGATATAGTTCCACAACCCGGAAATCGACAGCGATTCGGGCGCCATGACCACGGTATTGAGCAGTTGCGGGCTCAACGACACGTCCCATTTTTCTTCAGGCGCCTTGACTACCTCAGTGCTGTCGCCATGAAAAAGAGTGGTGCTCACATCACTCAACTGCCAGTCGCCCTGGTGGTACTGGGCCTTTTTGGCAAAGCTTGCCGACTGCATCTGATGGTCTTTGTCGAAGCGATAACGGGTCACACCGTAAAGCAGGCCATCGGGCTGAACGGCGTTGATATGGATAAACTCATCACCCTGGCGGTGCCACAAGCCATGCTTGGAGCTTTGCGAGTCGCCACCGCCCTGGGCCAGCGCGCGGTTGGCCTGGGCAATGTTTTCCGTGGCAGGCACTACATATTCGCCAATCAGCACCCCTGCAACCATCAGCACCAGCATCGGCTTCATCACGGCCCAGACGATGCGCCCAAGGGACACACCTGCGGCACGCATGATGGTCAGCTCACTGTTGCTGGCCAGGCCGCCCAAACCGATCAGGCAGCCAATCAACGCTGCCATCGGCAACATTTCATACAGGCGTCGGGGCGCAGTCAGCATGACAAAACTGAACACATCCAGAACGGTGTAGGTGCTGCTGAGACTGCGCATCTCGTCGATCACGGCAAACAGCAGGGCCAGCCCGAGGATGATCCCCAACACGGCCAGAATCGCCAACAACACACTGCTACCAATGTAGCGGTCGAGCTTAACCACGGGCCATCTCCTCGGCACTACGGCGACTTGCCAGTTTCAAGCGCAGCGGCTCCCAGTACATCAACCCCAGGCCAATGATCAGGAACAGCCCATGCACCCACCACAGGCCCAGCGCCATCGGGGTCTTGCCATCCTGAAGAAGCCCCTTGCCCCAGGTCAGCATGCTCAGGTAGCTCATATAAAGAAGAATCGCCGGCAACAACTTGAGGAAGCGCCCCTGACGCGGATTGACCCGCGATAACGGCACTGCGATCAAGGTCACGATAAAGACCAGCACGGGGAAGGCAATCCGCCAATGCAGCTCGGCAACCACGCGAGGATCCGTGCTGCCGAGAAGGCTTGCGGTAGGGATCGCATCGCGGTCTGTCACTTCATTGCTGACTTCCGGCTTGGGCAGCAGCACACCATAGGTGTCGTACTTGATTGCCCGATAATCGGCCTGTCCAGGATTGCCGTCATAGCGATAGCCATTGTTCAGCACCAGCCAGCGACTGCCGTCAGGACGCACTTCCTGATGACCCTTCTCGGCCAGCAGCACGGAAATACTGCGATCCTTGGCCTCTTCTCCGAGTTTCTTCTGCGAAATGAATACGCCGGACAAGAGGCTGCGGTCATTGCTCAATTCTTCGGTGTAGGTCACCCGCGTACCGTCACTCAGCGACTGGAAGCGCCCGGCCTCCAGGGTGTCGAATTCGGTCAGGGCATCCTGCTTGTTGAGCAGCAGCTGAAATTCATTGTTGCCCTGCGGGGCCAGGCTCAGACTGAGCCAGGCCACGATCAGCGCGACCAGCGCAGCCGGTGCCATGGTCATGGCCAGCAACCGCTGACGACTCATGCCGGTAGCCGACAGCACGGTCATTTCGCTCTCAAGGTACAAGCGACCATAAGAGAGAAGAATGCCCAGGAACAGCCCCAGAGGCAGGATCAGCTGCATGAAGCCCGGCAGGCGAAAGCCCATGATCAGGAACAACGAACCCGGGTCCAGGGCGCCCGAGGCGGCCTGGGCCAGATATTTGATGAAGCGACCGCTCATGATGATGACCAGCAGCACAGCACTGACAGCGCTCAATGTAAGCAGGACTTCGCGGGACAGATAACGGAAGACGATCAAACCAGACACTCCAGGGTCGTCAGGCTAAGGCGGCCAAACAAACAGCATAACGAGTCGGCACATACCTCATCATAGATGAGATGGGCCGTCTAAAAAGATGGCGCATTATCCTGTGAATGCCCTCCCCTGTCACTGCACAGTCTTGAAAGTGGCAACTTGGCCCTAAACCGGGGTTGTCAGGCTCCTCCGACGGGGTTCAAACTGCCCGCCTTGACGCCAGCCTTGATCACAGGTGAAGCGCTTCTTCTATATAAGCAAACAAACAGAACTGTTTGTGCGCATGTTGACCATTTGACTCAGGGACCCGGACATGGAACTGGTTGTAAAAAGCGTTAGCCCAGAAACGTTGAAAACGGCCACTCTGGTGGTCGCCATCGGCGAAGGCCGCAAGCTCGGCCCAACCGCCAAAGCCCTCGACGAACTCACCGGTGGCGCCATCAGCGCAGTCCTCAAGCGCGGCGACCTGGCCGGCAAAACCGGTCAAAGCCTGTTGCTGCACAGCTTGCCCAACCTCAAAGCCGAGCGCGTGCTGCTGCTGGGTACCGGCAAGGATGAAGAACTGGGCGATCGCCCGTTCCGCAAAATCATCAGCGGCGCACTGGGTGTACTCAAAGGCCTGGGCGGTAGCGATGCGGTGTTCGCACTGGACGAATTGGTGGTCAAGGGCCGCGACAGCTACAGCAAGACCCGCTTGCTGGCCGAAACCCTCGTAGACGGCGAATACACCTTCGACCGCTTCAAAAGCCAGAAGGCCGAACCCCGCGCCCTGAAAAAAATCACCCTGCTGACCATCAAGGCCGCGCAGGCTGAAGTGCAGCGCGCCGTGACCCACGCCCAGGCAATTGCCGCCGGCATGGCGTTCACCCGCGACCTGGGCAACCTGCCGCCGAACATCTGCCACCCGAGCTTCCTTGCCGAGCAGGCCAAGGACCTGGGCAAAGAGTTCAAAGGCCTGAAAGTCGAAATCCTTGACGAGAAAAAGATCAAGGATCTGGGCATGGGCGCGTTCTACGCTGTAGGCCAGGGCAGCGACCAGCCGCCTCGTCTGATAGTGATGAACTACGCCGGTGGCAAAAAATCCGAAAAACCGTACGTACTGGTAGGTAAAGGCATCACCTTCGACACCGGCGGCATCAGCCTCAAGCCGGGCGCCGGCATGGATGAAATGAAGTACGACATGGGTGGTGCTGCCAGCGTGTTCGGCACCCTGCGCGCCGTACTCGAGCTGAAACTGCCGATCAACCTGGTGTGCATTCTGGCCTGTGCTGAAAACATGCCTAGCGGCGGCGCGGCACGCCCGGGGGACATCGTGACGACCATGAGCGGGCAGACGGTCGAAATCCTCAACACCGACGCCGAAGGCCGTCTGGTGCTGTGTGACGCCCTGACCTACGCCGAGCGCTTCAAGCCACAGGCCGTGATCGACATCGCCACCCTGACCGGCGCCTGCATGGTTGCATTGGGCGCTCACACCTCGGGCTTGATGGGCAACAACGACGACCTGATCAACCAGTTGCTGGAAGCCGGCAAGCAAGCCGACGACCGTGCATGGCAACTGCCGCTGTTCGACGAGTACCAGGAACAACTGGACAGCCCGTTCGCCGACATGGCCAACATTGGCGGGCCTAAAGGCGGCGCCATCACTGCTGGCTGCTTCCTGTCGCGTTTTGCCAAGGCCTATAACTGGGCGCACCTGGACATCGCCGGCACGGCATGGGTCAGCGGCGGCAAGGACAAGGGCGCAAGTGGCCGCCCAGTGCCCCTGCTGACCCAGTACCTGCTGGATCGCGCCAACGCTTGAAGCTGACAATCGAAGACTGCGCCGCTTGAGGGCGGCGCAGTCCCGATTCAGGAATCGCAATGACCCCCGAAGCAAACCAAGAACTCACCAAGATCGACTTTTATATCCTGCCCAGCGCCGAACCCTCTGCGCGGCTGGATTTTGCCTGCAAACTCACCGAGAAGGCCTGGCGCCTGGGCCATCGCGTGTATCTGCATTGCTCTGACAGTGCCCAGCGCCAGGACCTGGATGAACGCCTGTGGCGCTTCAAGGGCGAAAGCTTCGTGCCCCACAGCAACACTGAAGACCAACCCGATGGCGTCGTGGTCATGGGCTGTACGGATGCACCCGCAAGCCACCAAGACTTACTGATCAACCTGGACCTCAAAGTCCCCGACTTTTTCAAGCGCTTCGCCCGCGTGGCCGAAGTGGTGGTCGAAGACCCCGCCGTGCGACAGGCTGCACGGGAGAGTTTCCGTTTCTACCGAGAACAGGGCTATCCTCTGCAGGACCACAAGTTACAACGACTCTGAGCACAAGATGGACACCTCCAATTCGCCGCAAAAAGCTGCACACCTGCTTGATGATCTTGAGTCCATTCGCAAGCTGCTCGGCGATGAGGGGCTGCAACCGCCGCTGCTGACAGAGATGGTAGGTCGGCCCGACGAACAGATCCCGTTGCTCGACGAAGTTATCAGCGATGAACCAGAGCCGGAGCCGGTGCCCACGCAAATACCGCTGGTCGGCATCACCCCGGCGCCCGCGACGGAGAAAGCCCCTGACGCACTGCTTGCGCACCTGGACCGAGAGCTGCGCACTGCTGCCCAGGCCATCATGCAGGACGTGATCAACGACTTCGCCCCGCACATCGAAACCGAGATCAAGCGCCGCCTTGATGCCCACATGGAGCGTCTGCTCGCCCAACATCAAAGCTGACCCTGTGGGAGCGGGCTTGCTCGCGATTGCAGCACCTTAATGAAGCCGATGCACCGGGTTGCCCGTATCGCGAGCAAGCCCGCTCCCACAACAGCAATAGGTTCCCCGCGCAGTCCCACCCCGCTATACTTGCCGGCTTTCCTGAATTAATGCCAATAGGGTCCCGCCGCGCATGGATAAGACCTACCAGCCGCACGCCATTGAAACTTCCTGGTACAAAACCTGGGAAGAAGAGAATTATTTTGCCCCGCAAGGCGCGGGCGACCCGTACACCATCATGATTCCGCCGCCGAACGTCACCGGCAGCCTGCACATGGGGCACGGCTTCAACAACGCGATCATGGATGCCCTGATCCGTTTCCGTCGCATGCAGGGCCGCAACACCCTGTGGCAGCCGGGTACCGACCACGCCGGTATCGCCACCCAGATGCTGGTCGAGCGTCAGATCGAAGCACAAGGCCTGAACCGCCACGATTTGGGTCGTGAAAAATTCCTCGACAAGATCTGGGAATGGAAAGATCAGTCCGGCGGCAACATCAGCCGTCAGATCCGTCGCCTGGGTTCGTCCGTAGACTGGAGCCGCGAGCGCTTCACCATGGATGACGGCCTGTCTGAAGCCGTGAAGGAAGCCTTCGTGCGCCTCCACGAAGACGGCCTGATCTATCGTGGCAAGCGCCTGGTCAACTGGGACACCAAGCTGCACACGGCCATCTCCGACCTTGAAGTGGAAAACCACGACGAGAAAGGTTTCCTGTGGAACCTGCGCTACCCGCTGGCTGACGGCGCCAAGACCGCCGAAGGCCTGGACTACCTGGTGGTTGCTACCACCCGTCCGGAAACCATGCTGGGCGACGCAGCTGTTGCGGTAAACCCGGAAGACGAGCGCTACAAGGCCCTGATCGGCAAGTTTGTCGAGCTGCCGCTGGTTGGCCGCCGCATTCCGATCATCGCGGACGATTATTGCGATCCTGAATTCGGTACCGGTTGTGTGAAAATCACCCCGGCCCACGATTTCAACGACTACGAAGTCGGCAAGCGTCACAACCTGCCGCTGCTCAACATCTTCGATAAAAACGCCGCCGTGCTGCCTGCTGCCCAGGTGTTCAACCTCGATGGCACGCTGAACGAGTCCATCGACGGTACCCTGCCGGCCAAGTATGCAGGCCTGGACCGCTTCGAAGCGCGCAAGCAAATTGTCGCTGATTTCGACGAAGCCGGCCTGTTGGTCAGCGTCGATGATCACGCCCTGAAAGTGCCGAAAGGCGACCGTTCGGGCACCGTGATCGAACCGTGGCTGACTGACCAGTGGTACGTGTCGACCAAGCCTCTGGCAGAGCCTGCCATTGCTGCCGTGGAAGACGGGCGCATCGCGTTCGTGCCTAAACAGTACGAAAACATGTACTTCTCGTGGATGCGCGACATCCAGGACTGGTGCATCAGCCGTCAGCTGTGGTGGGGCCACCGCATTCCGGCCTGGTACGACGAGTCGGGCAAAGTCTATGTAGGCCGCGACGAGGCCGAAGTACGCGCCAAGAACAACTTGGGCCCGGACGTTGCCTTGCAACAGGACAACGACGTGCTCGATACCTGGTTCAGTTCGGGTCTGTGGACGTTCTCCACCCTCGGCTGGCCGGAAAAAACCGAAGCACTGAAAACCTTCCACTCCACTGACGTGCTGGTTACCGGTTTCGACATCATTTTCTTCTGGGTTGCCCGGATGATCATGCTCACCATGCATTTGGTGAAAAACGAAGACGGCACCCCGCAAGTTCCGTTCAAGACCGTGTATGTCCACGGCCTGGTCCGTGACGGTCAAGGCCAGAAGATGTCCAAGTCCAAGGGCAACGTCCTGGACCCGCTGGACATCATCGACGGCATCGAGCTCGAAGACCTGGTGGCCAAACGCACCACCGGCCTGATGCAGCCAAAACTGCTGAAGAAAATCGAGAAGCAGACCCGCGACGAATTCGCCGACGGCATCGCCAGCTACGGTACCGACGCCCTGCGCTTCACGTTCTGCTCGCTGGCGTCCACCGGCCGTGACATCAAGTTCGACATGGGCCGCGTCGAAGGCTATCGCAACTTCTGCAACAAGATCTGGAACGCCGCACGCTACGTGCTGGACAAGGGCGAAGACTGCGGCCAGAACGGCGAAGCCTACGAACTGTCGCTGGCTGACCGCTGGATCATCTCGCAGCTGCAGCGCACCGAAGCAGAAGTGACCCGTCACCTCGACCAGTTCCGTTTCGACCTCGCGGCGCAAGCGCTGTACGAGTTCATCTGGAACCAGTACTGCGACTGGTACCTGGAACTGTCCAAGCCTGTGCTGTGGGACGAAAACGCCCCGGTAGAACGTCAGCGCGGCACTCGCCGTACGCTGGTTCGGGTGCTGGAAGTGGCGTTGCGCCTGGCGCATCCGTTCATGCCATTCATCACCGAAGAAATCTGGCAGCGCATCGCGCCGCTGGCCGGCGCTGAAGGCAAGACCATCATGCTGCAACCGTGGCCGGTACCGAACGAAGCGCGCATCGACCAGGCCGCCGAAGACGATATCGAATGGCTCAAGGGCCTGATGCTGGGTATTCGCAACATCCGTGGCGAAATGAACATCGGCCCGGGCAAGCCTTTGCAGATCTACCTGAAAAACGTCAGCAGCGAAGATCAACGCCGTCTGGCCGAGAACGATGCCTTGCTCAAAAAGCTGGCTAAACTCGAAGCGATCACCGTGCTGCAAGAGGGCGCCGAAGCACCGCTGTCGGCTACCGCACTGGTAGGCGAGATGGAAGTGCTGGTGCCCATGGCCGGCCTGATCGACAAAGATGCAGAGTTGGCGCGTCTGGACAAGGAAATCCAGCGTCTGAACGGCGAAGTGGCCCGCGTAGGTGGAAAACTCTCTAACGCCGCGTTCGTTGACAAAGCTCCGGCCGAAGTCATCGAAAAAGAACGAACCAAGTTAGCCGAAGCCGAACAAGCCTTGAGCAAATTGGCCGAACAGCACGCGCGGATTTCCAGCCTGTAATAAAGCTGCGCACCTGATCGCGGGCAAGCCCTTAGCTCTGAAAGGAACTAAGGGCTTGCCCGCGATTGCTTTTGTGGAATGAATTGAACATGACAACCCCACGCACTTCCAAAGCCACACGCCACAAGCCCAAGGCTGTCAGCGACGCCAAGCCGGCTGAGCCACGGGTCAAGCCAAGCCTGCACCCACGTAACCGCCATCAGGGCCGCTACGACTTCCCGCAGCTGATTTCGGTCTGCCCTGAGCTGGCAGAGTTCGTGATCATCAACCCGTACGGCAAAGAAAGCATCGACTTCGCCAACCCGGATGCCGTGCGCGTATTCAACCGTGCGCTGCTCAAGGCGTTCTACGGTATCGCCCACTGGGACATTCCGGCTGACTACCTGTGCCCGCCTGTGCCCGGTCGCGCTGACTACGTGCACTTTCTGGCCGACCTGCTGGCCACCATGAACGATGGCGTCATCCCGCGTGGCCCGAGCGTGCGCGTGCTGGACATCGGTATGGGCGCAAACTGCGTTTACCCGCTGATTGGTCACAGCGAATACCGCTGGCAGTTCCTGGGCACCGAAGTTGACCCTACAGCCGTTAAAGCGGCCAAGGCGATCGTGCAGTCCAACGGCCTGAACAAAGCCATCAGCCTGCGCCTGCAACCCGATCAGAAGAAGATCTTGCTGGACGTCCTGGACAGCGCCGAGCGTTTTGACCTGAGCATGTGCAACCCGCCCTTTCATGCGTCGATCGATGAAGCAACGCGCGGCAGCGAGCGTAAATGGCGGGCACTGGGCAAGGCTGATCCCAAGCGCAAACTGCCTGTTCTGAACTTTGGCGGTCAAGCGGCCGAATTGTGGTGTGAAGGGGGCGAGCAGCGCTTTGTGACCCAGCTGATTCGCGAAAGCGTGCAAGTGGGCCGTCAGGTGCTGTGGTTCAGCGTACTGGTGTCCAAGGCGTCCAACTTGCCGGCGATCCAGACCGCACTGAAAAAAGCCGGTGTGCGGGAAAGCCAGGTGGTCGACATGTCACAGGGCAACAAGCAAAGCCGCTTTGTCGCCTGGACATTCCATGACAAAGAACAGCAACAGCTGTGGCGCGAGAAGAACTGGAAGTAATCTTGTAAATATGCAAAACCTCGTAGCAGCTGCCGAGCTGCGCGAGGCTGCGTTCGGCAGCTGCTACAAGATTTGCAGGCATAAAAAAGCCGCGCTTCGGAGTAATCCGAAGCGCGGCTTTTTTACAGCAGTCTTACTTGTTAACAGCGTCAGTCAGGCCTTTGGCCACAACGAGCTTGATAACTTTTTTGGCTGCGATTTCGATGGCTGCGCCAGTCGAAGGGTTACGGCCAGTACGGGCAGGACGCTCGGTCACTTTCAGTTTGCCAATACCTGGCAGAGTGATTTCGCCGCCATTTTCCAATTGATCAGCAACGATCTGGGCCAGTTGGTCCAGAGCGTTACGCGCGGTAGTTTTCGGCGCGTCGATAGCTTCAGCGATATCAGCGATCAGTTGGTCTTTAGTAATAGCCATTGAGATGTTCCTTCCCTATCAAATTCATTTGGTTTGCAGAGTGCAATGTCAGCCATCGAGCCAGATCTCAAGGGTCTGGCACACCCGCCAGCTTTCACGACGAATCGCGGATGTAGATAGCTAAAACGGGGTTTGGTTCGACCTGACACATGCTGAATGCACGCTTTACGCCGTTTCCGAGCGCAAGACCGGGCAAAACTAGCACAGAGACAGTTAAATATCCGCCTCTACCTGGGCTTTTGGTCAGCTTTATGGCCTTAAAACGGTAAAAAAACCGTCCAGGGCGCCCTCAAGCCCCCCAAACCCCGACCCGAGGCTCAGGTGCGGTACACTTGGCGCCTTTGCGGGGTGTGCACCCTGCCCTCTCATTACACACCGAGAAGCCCATGCCGATCCGTCATTGCATCGTCCACTTGATTGACAAAAAACCCGACGGTACGCCCGCAGTTCTCCACGCCCGTGACTCTGAACTGGCCGGGTCTCAAGCCATCGAGAACATGCTCGCTGACCTCAACGAAAGCTATAACGCCAAGCAAGGTAAAGCCTGGGGGTTTTTCCATGCCGAGTCCGGCGCGCATCCGTTCAGCGGCTGGCTCAAGGAATACCTCGATGGCGGTAAAGACTTCACGGCGTTCAGCCGCGTCGCCGTCGAGCATCTGCAAAAACTGATGGAAGAGTCCAACCTTTCCGTTGGCGGCCACGTGCTGTTCGCCCATTACCAGCAAGGCATGACCGACTACCTGGCCATCGCCCTGCTGCACCACAGCGACGGCGTTGCCGTGACCTCGGAGCTGGACGTGACGCCTTCGCGCCATCTGGACCTTGGCCAGCTGCACCTGGCCGCACGGATCAACATTTCCGAGTGGCAGAACAACAAGCAGTCCAAGCAATACATTTCGTTTATCAAAGGTAAAAACGGCAAGAAGGTTTCGGAGTACTTCCGCGACTTTATCGGCTGCCAGGAAGGTGTCGATGGCCCGGGCGAAACCCGTACCCTGCTCAAGGCCTTCAGTGACTTCGTAGAAAGCGAAGACTTGCCGGAAGAGTCCGCCCGGGAAAAAACCAAGACCCTGGTCGATTACGCCAGCAGTCAGGCAAAAATCGGCGAACCAATGGGCCTGGAAGAGTTGTCCGAGTTGATCGACGAAGAACGCCCCAAGGCTTTCTACGATCATATCCGTAACAAGGATTACGGCCTGTCCCCCGAAATTCCTGCTGACAAGCGCACCCTGAACCAGTTCCGTCGCTTCACCGGGCGCGCTGAGGGGCTCTCTATCAGCTTTGAGGCACACCTGTTGGGTTCCAAGGTCGAGTTCGACGAAGAAGCCGGTACGCTGGTGATCAAGGGCTTGCCGACCCAACTGCTCGATCAGCTCAAGCGCAGCAAGTAATGCTCAACGGTATCTTGAAGAAAGTCCTGTTTGTTCTGGTGGTAGTGGTCATCTTTCAGAACTGGGGCAAGATCGAGCGCGTGCTCAACCCTTCGGGTGTCGTCAGTGAGCAAACCCGGGCCAGCGCCCGGGTGGTGTTGTACTCCACCGAGTGGTGCGGCTACTGCAAGGCCACTCGGCGGTTCCTGGATGAGAAAGGCATACCGTTCAAGGAATTCGATATCGACAAGGATGCCAGTGCCCGCCAGGCTTACGAGGCGCTGGGCGGGCGCGGCATTCCGATACTGGATGTAAACGGCACGCTGATTCGCGACTTCAAGCCCGATGCGATATTGGCGGCACTGAAATAAGCCGGGAACAACTGTTCAATTTCTGTGGGAGCGGGCTTGCTCGCGATGCAGGCGCTGCGGTCAGCCAGACAAACCGCAGAGATACCATCGCGGGCAAGCCCGCTCCCACAGGAAAATCACTCCAGCTTCTGACTTTGCACCAGACACTCCTTGGCACTCTTCCTGAGTTTCTTGATCAATCGCTCCTGGCGCAACGCCTCACCCTTGTCCGGCCAGGATTCGACATACACCAGCGCCACTGCCGGGCTTGATGCAAAAAAACGTGCGCCCTTGCCCGTTTGATGCTTGGCAAAACGGCGCACCGGGTCATCGCTGATACCGCAATACAAAGAGCCATTAGCGGCCCGCACAAGGTACACAAACCAGGGTTTCTCGACCACTTTCAGCGGCTGCCCTGAAAGGCCTTGAGCCCTTTTTGCGCCTGCGCCCGAATGGCGTTTTGTACCAGCGGTGTCCACCCCAGCAACAGGCCCTTGGTGCCCAGTGCCTGACGTGACCAGCGCCACAGATCGAAATGGTCGTGATGCTCGCAAATCTTGCCATCACGAAACACAAACCGTGCCTGGATATCATTGACCACCGTGGCGCCGGTCTGGCCAAACACATAGGTCGCCACCCAGTGCGCGCTGCCATGCTGGCCGTCAGCCTGAACCTGATCGAAGGTGAGGCTGAAATCCTTGGCCCGCGAGGTCAGCATGCGCCACATGTCAGCGGCATTGTGGCCACGCAGCTCGCCAAACACAGGGTCTCTGAACACCACGTCAGTGGTGTAACAGTCAGCCATTGCCTCGGCATCAAGCCGCTGGAAGGCCTGGTAGAAACGAGTGATCAATGCTTGGTGGTCTTGGCTCATGGCAGGGTCCGTACAGGTCTGGAATCAGAGCACGATAATCTGCAATGAACAGAAACACTATGGGCCTCAGACTTTCTCGCTTTGTACATTCACATACAGTGAACGGCCGGCGCCAAGCCCGGCGACGATGGCCCCCAGACCGATGACTGCAAATATCCAGCCCACGGCACTCCAGCCACCCGTCACTTCATGCACCACGCCCACCGCCAGCGGCCCCATCGATGCCACGGTGTAACCAATGCCCTGGGCCATGCCCGACAGATTGGCGGCGACATGGGCATCGCGCGAGCGCAGCACGATCATGGTCAAGGCCAGGCTGAATGTACCGCCCTGCCCCAGGCCCAGCACAATCGCCCAGCCCCACAAGCCATCGATAGGCGCATAAAGGCAACCAAACAGCCCGGCCAGGGTCATGCCCATAACCAGCACGATTGCCAGCCGCTGGTCTTTACCCCGCGTGGCCAGCCACGGTGCCGTCAGCGCCGTGATCAATTGCACAATAACCGAGCCGGACATCACCAACCCCGCCTGGGTAGGCGTCAGGCCGCGACCAATCAGGATTGACGGCAACCAGCCAAAAACAATGTAGGACAACGAGGATTGCAGCCCCATATAGAGCGTCACTTGCCAGGCCAACGGGTCACGCAACAAGCCACGCACGCGGTAAGCAACGTTGTGCGTGCCCTGACGCTTGCCCACCTGTGGCAGCCAGAAAACAACCGCAAGCAATGCGGGCAAGGCCCAGAAGCCAAGCCCCATTGCCCAGCTCTGCCCCAGTGACTCGCTAAGGGGCACCGTGGCCCCCGCCGCCAGTGCCGCACCCAGGCACAGGGCCATGGTGTAAACACCGGTCATGGTTCCGGCATGCCCGGCGAAATCACGCTTGATGATGCCCGGCAACAACACACCGATGACGCCGATACTGGCCCCCGCCAGAATGCTCCCGGCAAACAGCCCCACTTCGCCCAGGCAACTGCGCAGAACGATCCCGCCACCCAGCGTCAGCAAAATCCCCAGCACTACCCGCTCGGTACCAAAACGCCGCGCCAGGATTGGCGCCAGGGGCGCGAACAGCCCCAGGCACAGCACGGGCAACGTGGTCAACAGGCCAGCCTGCGCCGCAGACAAGCCCAGTCTGTCAGACACCTCACCCAGTAACGGCGCCATGCTCGACAGCGCGGGGCGCAGGTTCAAGGCCACCAGCACCAGCCCCAGGAGCAATAACCACGGACGCAAGACAACAGGCGCAGTGTGCTGAACCTGCTCGTCGTCAATTTCAGCGTCGATCAGCAATTCTTCCAGTTCATCGAGATGACGAACGGGCTCGACGCTGGCATTGGAAATTGACGAAGGGTGGCTCATGGCGTGCTCCGGCTCAAGGTTCATTGATCAACGTCCGGCACAGCGCCATGGCCCGTTGCGGGTTTTGTTGTTCTACGGCTTCCAGTAAATCAACGTGCAGGTCGAACACCACTTGACGACGCGGATGGACGTCCATGGTCTTGCGCAAATGATTGGTCAAGACGCTTGAGGTAAAGCGGTAGAGCTCGCTCAGGGCCGGGTTGTGGGCGGCATCAATCAGTCGTTGGTGAAACACCAGGTCACAGCAAATATAGGTATCGAGTTCACCGTGATAGTGCTGGCCACTGGCGTCCAGCGCCTGATGCAGCAGGCGCAAGTCCTCGTCCGTGCGGCGCAGGGCGGCCAGGCCAGCGGCTTCAACCTCAATGATGTGACGCATCTCCCGGCCCTGCTCCAGAGAGCAGGATGACAGCGCGCGCAGCGTGTCCATCGGGTCGACACGGCTGCGCAAGTAGCTGCCATCGCCCTGGCGAATCTCTATCAGCCCGGCAAATGCCAGCACGCGCATGGCTTCACGCACAGTGTTACGACTGATGTTCAATTGCGTAGCCAGCTCGGGCTCGGTTGGCAAACGCTGACCCACCTCCCAGGTACCGTTGTTTATTCGCGCACGCAGTTGCTCCAGAGCCTGGTCGACCAGCGAGCGTTTGATGATGGGAGAAGCGTCTGTCATTTAATTCGCCTTTTCATCCAATCATAGGATGAATTTTCCGACATGTTACTCAGACACCTCCATACGAGCAATCAACTACAGATTAAAAGCCCCCTAAAAAACCTTGTTCACCCTTGAACAAAAAACCCTTTAAGGGTACTTTTGATTGCATCGAGGCTGCCTCTTATGGAAAAGAAAACACCTCACTACAACCTCCAGTGCATTCAAGCCGATGTACAACGGCTTGGCGCTGTCGCCTTTACCAAAAGCGCATTGGATGGTGGACGAAGCCTGGGCCTGGTCCTCGCACAAATGCAGAGGGTCATTACCTCGTTGGAGCGCAGTGCGCTGTACAAATCGATGTCGACCCACGCCGACCACAAGGTCTGGCAGGACGTATATCACGCACAGGCCTACGGTTTGGCCATCTCTATCAAGGTGACGTATCGCCCCTGCGGAGGGCCGCCGGTCATCGCTTTCAAGGAGAAAACATCATGAGCAAAAATGACTGCTGCACCTGCGGCGCCGCCAATGCCATGCAAGCGTTCAAGGGCCGCAGCTTCAATGTGAACTTCAAGCAATTGAACCGGGTGGTGCACGGCCTGGACGGGCACGAATGCACCGAGTGCGCCGAGATCGAATTTGATGCACCCAGCGCAGAGCTATATGCCCAGGCTGGCGACGAACTGATAGAAGATGCCAAACGGGTTATGGCGGAAGAAATGAAGCGTATCCGCCGCAAGCTTCACTTCACCCAAAAAAATGCCGTGCAGTTGCTGTCGGGGGGCGGCCACAATGCGTTCAGTCGTTATGAACGGGCCGAGGTGGAGCCACCAAAACCCTTGTTTGTGTTGATGCGACTGCTCGATCGCCACCCCGAATTGGTCCGCGAATTACAAGCCATCAACGAGTGTGCAGACATCAATGCGCTGCTGGTGCAAAAACAGCAGCAGCGCGAAAACTGACACCTTTGGTTTTGTAGCCGCTGGCGAGCGCAGCGAGGCTGCGATCATCAGCGGCTACAAGTCCCGATCAATGCAAAATCTGATTCAGGAACAGTTTGGTCCGGTCATTTTGCGGGTTGTCGAAGAAGTCATTCGGGGCGGCCTCCTCCACGATTTCGCCCTTGTCCATAAAGATCACCCGGTTGGCCACGGTGCGCGCAAAGCCCATTTCGTGGGTTACGCAGAGCATCGTCATGCCGTCTTCCGCCAGGCCGATCATGGTGTCCAGCACCTCTTTGACCATCTCCGGGTCAAGTGCTGAAGTCGGCTCATCGAACAGCATGATTTTCGGTTTCATGCACAGCGCCCGGGCAATTGCCACACGTTGCTGCTGACCACCCGACAACTGCCCCGGGAACTTGTGCGCCTGCTCCGGAATACGCACCCGTTCCAGATAATGCATGGCAATTTCTTCGGCCTGACGCCGGGGCATCTTGCGTACCCACATTGGCGCCAGCGTGCAGTTCTGCAGAATGGTCAGGTGCGGGAACAGGTTGAAGTGCTGGAACACCATGCCCACTTCACGCCGCACCGTCTCGATTTGCTTGATGTCGTTGGTCAGCTCTACACCGTCGACCACGATGCGTCCCTGCTGGTGCTCTTCGAGGCGATTGAGGCAACGGATGGTGGTTGACTTGCCGGAGCCCGAAGGCCCGCACAAGACGATACGCTCGCCCGGCTGGACGTTGAGGTTGATGTCCTTTAGCACATGGAACTGGCCGTACCACTTGTTGACGCCCAGCATCTGAATAATGCCTTCAGAGCTTGCTGGCTTTTTGATTGCTTCACTCATGTCGCACTACTCCTAACGCTTGTGGCCAGTGTCCAGCTTGTGCTCCAGATGCATGGAGTAGCGGGACATACCAAAACAGAAAATCCAGAACACCAGGGCAGCAAACACATAGCCTTCAGTGGCCATACCCAGCCATTTCGGGTCGGCGGCGGCTTGTTTGACGCTATTGAGCAGGTCGAACAGACCGATGATGATCACCAGGCTGGTGTCCTTGAACAGGGCAATAAAGGTGTTGACGATGCCGGGGATCACCAGCTTCAAGGCTTGCGGCAAAATCACCAGGCCCATGCTGCGCCAGTAGCCCAGGCCCATGGCCGCAGCCGCCTCGTACTGACCCTTGGGGATGGCTTGCAGACCGCCACGCACCACTTCCGCCACATAAGCCGACTGAAACAGGATTACGCCGATCAAGGCCCGCAGTAATTTGTCGAAGTTCATGCCCTCGGGCAGAAACAGCGGCAGCATCACCGAAGACATAAACAGCACGGTAATCAGCGGAACGCCGCGCCAAAACTCGATAAAAGTCACGCACACCACGCGAATGGCCGGCATGTCCGAGCGGCGGCCCAGGGCCAGCAAAATCCCCAGTGGCAAGGCGCCCGCAATACCTACCGTGGCAATCACCAGCGTGAGCATCAGGCCGCCCCACTGGCTGGTAGCCACGTTAGTCAGGCCCAGATAGCCGCCGTGGAGCAAGGTAAACGCCAGGATGGGGTACACCACCAAAAAGCCCAGCCCGTAGATAGCCTTGTGCTTGAAGCGCGAGATAAACAACGGCGCCGCACCCACCACGGCCAGCCATACCGTCAGGTCAACCCGCCAACGCAGCCCGGTCGGGTAATAGCCATACATAAACTGGCCAAAACGCTGCTGGATAAACACCCAGCAGGCGCCCTCTTTGGTGCAATCAGCTTGCGTGCTGCCTACCCAATTGGCATCGAAAACCGTCCAGTTCAGCAGCGGCGGCACGATCAGCCAGACCAGATAAAAGGCAAACAGGGTCAGCAAGGTGTTGAGCCAGCTGGAAAACAGATTGGCCCGCGCCCAGGCGACAATACCGATGCGGTTGCCCGGCGGCGGCATGTCGGGTTTGAAAACATGAGTCGTCATAGTCCAGTCCTCATCGCTCGATCAGCGCAATGCGCGTGTTGTACCAATTCATCAGCAGCGAAATGCTGATGCTGATGGCCAGGTACACGCTCATGGTGATGGCAATGACTTCAATCGCTTGCCCGGTCTGGTTGAGTACCGTGCCGGCAAACAGTGAAACCATTTCCGGATAACCGATGCCCGCCGCCAGCGACGAGTTTTTCACCAGGTTCAGATATTGGCTGGTCAAAGGCGGAATGATCACCCGCAGCGCTTGCGGGATGATTACCTTGCGCAGCGTCGGCCCCGGGCGCAGCCCCAGCGAGCGGGCGGCTTCGGTCTGACCGTGACTGACGGACTTGATCCCCGACCGTACGATTTCGGCAATAAAGGCCGCGGTGTACACCGTCAACGCAATGGTCAGCGCCAACAGTTCCGGGATCAGCACCCAGCCACCGACAAAGTTGAAGCCCTTGAGCTGTGGCATCTCCCAGTGCACCGGGGTACCGAACAGCAACACGCACAGGCCAGGAATCGCCAGCAGCAAGAACAGCCCGACCCAGAACTTGTGAAATGGCTCGCCGGTGTCTTCAAAGCGCTTGTTGGCCCGACGGACCATCAGCACCACGGCCACGATAGCCAGCACCACACTGGCCACAAACGGCCAGAAGGCATCCGTACCTACTGCGGCCGGCATGTTCAGGCCACGGCTGCTCATATAGAAGGTGTTGGCAAAGTTATGGCTGTTGCGTGGCCCTGGCATGGTCAGGAAGACCGCGAAGTACCAGAACAGGATTTGCAGCAATGGCGGGATATTGCGAAAGATCTCCACATACACCGTTGCCAGCTTGCTGATCATCCAGTTCGACGACAGGCGTGCCACGCCGATGATAAACCCCAGGATCGTCGCCAGGACGATACCGATCACGGACACCAGCAAGGTGTTGAGCAACCCGATCAGAAAGACCCGCGCATAACTGTCGGACTCGGTGTAATCAATCAAATGCTGCGCAATGCCAAACCCGGCACTGCGCTCCAGAAAGTCAAAACCCGAAGTAATGCCGCGATGTTGCAGGTTGGTCTGCGTATTGTTGAACAGATACCAGCCCATAAAGACCACCAGCGCGACGGTGACGATCTGAAATAACCACGCACGCACACGTGGATCGCCGAGGCTGAGCCTGGGCTTGGGTGCGCCGACTTTAATTTGCATGAAGTGCCCCTAACAATGGATCAGACAACATCACCCGGCAGTTGGCCTGCCGGATGAAAGGGCTATCAGCGCACAGGGGGTGCGTATTGAATGCCGCCGTTATTCCACAGAGCGTTCAGCCCGCGGTCGATGGCCAGAGGCGTGTTTTTACCGAGGTTTTTCTCGAAGACTTCACCGTAGTTACCCACCTGGCTGACAATCTGCACCACCCAGTCTTTTGGCAGTTTCAGGTCTTTGCCGTATTCGCCGTCAGCACCCAGCAAGCGGGCGACATCCGGGTTTTTGGTGGATTTGGCTTCAGCCACAACGTTTTTCGAGGTGATGCCGGCTTCTTCAGCATTGAGCATGGCGAACAGGGTCCACTTCACAATGCTGAACCAGTCTTCGTCGCCCTTGCGCACGACAGGCCCCAGAGGCTCCTTGGAGATGGTTTCAGGCAATACGACATAGTCGCTCGGGTTGGCCAGCTTGCTACGCTGTGCGTACAACTGGGACTTGTCGGAGGTCAACACGTCGCAACGGCCGCTTTCCAGAGACTTGGCGCTTTCATCAGAGGTGTCGAAGGTGATCGGGGTGTACTTGAGGTTATTGGCGCGGAAGTAATCCGACACATTCAGCTCGGTAGTCGTGCCGGCCTGGATACAGATGGTTGCACCGTCCAGTTCCTTGGCACTTTTTACCCCCAGCTTGTTGTTGACCAGAAAGCCGACGCCGTCGTAATAGGTCACGCCCGCGAACACCATGCCCATGCCCGCATCACGGGAACTGGTCCAGGTGGTATTGCGCGACAACACATCGACTTCGCCCGATTGCAGCGCGGTGAAACGCTCCTTGGCGTTCAACTGGCTGAACTTGACCTTGGTAGCATCGCCAAACACTGCGGCGGCCACTGCACGACAGACATCCGCATCGATCCCCATGATCTTGCCGTCTTTATCCGGTACCGAAAAGCCCGGTAAACCGTCACTCACGCCACATTGCACAAAACCTTTCTTCTTGACACTGTCCAGGGTCGCGCCTGCGTGGGCAAAACCGCTGGCACTGAGTAACACGATGGCTGCTGTGGCCAAAGCCAGGGTGGATTTCAATTGCTTCATTCAAACCTCCAGTGCTGCTTTTTTGTGTTTGAACAAGGCCCGCCGCCCCCTTGTGAGGCACTGTTGACCCATGTTGGCTTTTTATTGGGTCAAGCGGCATAAGCCTTGAGCGATGGGTGCATCGCACGAACCGTCAAACTGAAGCGCTCACTTGAGCTGTTGAATTCCTTGTCTAACTCCAACCTCGGGATTTTTGCAGCCCCCCCTGTTAGTGTTACCGTCCAAAGGGGGCGCATTCACGCCACTGTCCACATAGCAAGGCGCGTACCACTCTTGGCCCCTAAGTAAGTTCAGTAGGTAATGCAGGAAAAAACGTTCAAGCACGCGACATATTCTGTAATCCTTAGTCGATCAAGCACACTTGTAGCGCACCCGATTTGCGCACATGCACAACGATGGAGCAGCCATGACCCAACCCCTGATCATCCAGCCTCAAAAAACCGCAGACGCCTGTGTTATCTGGCTCCACGGTCTGGGTGCCGACCGTTATGACTTCATGCCGGTGGCTGAGATCCTGCAACAGTCGTTGCTGACCACGCGCTTTGTATTGCCGCAGGCTCCAACCCGCGCCGTGACCATCAATGGCGGCTATGCCATGCCTAGCTGGTACGACATCAAGGCCATGAGTCCTGCCCGCTCGATCAGTGAAGAAGAGCTCGAAGAGTCGGCCGACATGGTCATTGCCTTGATCGAAGCCCAGCGCCAGAGCGGTATCGACGCCAGCCGGATTTTTCTGGCCGGGTTTTCACAAGGTGGCGCCGTGGTTTTCCATACCGCTTATTTGAAATGGCAGGGCCCACTGGGTGGCGTTATTGCCCTTTCAACCTATGCGCCAACCTTCAACGAAGGCCTGCCATTGTCGGCCAGCCAGCAGCGAATCCCGGCTTTGTGCCTGCACGGGCAGTACGATGATGTAGTCCAAAACGCTATGGGTCGTACGGCTTATGAGCATTTGAAAGCCGCAGGTGTGTCCGTTACATGGCAGGAGTACCCAATGGGCCATGAAGTGTTACCAGAGGAAATAAGCGATATCGGTACCTGGCTGACGAAACATCTGAGCTAAAACCGAAACATCCCGTCGTTCACTACACGCCGAGCGCCCGACTTGCATTACACTGCCCGGCGTATACTCCTTAACCAACTGATGAGATGACCGTGCTCAAAGCACTTAAAAAAATATTCGGTAAAAGCGAGGCTGAGCCGCTCGCGCCAGCTTCCGTTACACCTCCAGGCAACGCCAGAGCGCGAACCGACGCGCAACAACCTGGCCGTTCTGCTCCTGTTCCAGCCCCTGAGCCGGTGAACACTCCCGACGCACAATCCGCTGCTGAACAACCGCGTATCGAAAAACCCAAAATTGCCAAGCCACGGCGTGAGGCGGCCCCCAAGCCACCGGTCATTCCCTGGAAACTCGAAGACTTCGCCGTCGAGCCACAAGAAGGCAAAGTCCGCTTTCACGATTTCAAGCTCGCCCCCGAGCTGATGCACGCCATCCAGGACCTTGGTTTCCCGTACTGCACGCCGATCCAGGCAGGCGTACTGGGCTATACCCTGAGCGGGCGTGACGCTATTGGCCGTGCCCAGACCGGTACGGGCAAGACGGCTGCGTTCCTGATCTCGATCATTAGCCAGTTGACCCAGACGCCGCCGCCAAAAGAGCGTTACATGGGCGAACCACGCGCTCTGATCATCGCGCCGACCCGTGAGCTGGTGGTGCAGATCGCCAAGGACGCGGCCGACCTGACCAAGTACACCGACCTCAATGTCATGACATTCGTGGGCGGCATGGACTTCGACAAGCAACTCAAGCAGCTTGAAGCCCGCCATTGCGACATTCTGGTGGCCACACCGGGCCGTCTGCTGGACTTCAACCAGCGCGGCGAAGTGCATCTGGACATGGTCGAAGTGATGGTGCTCGACGAAGCCGACCGCATGCTGGACATGGGCTTCATCCCGCAAGTACGCCAGATCATTCGTCAAACGCCACCAAAAGCCGAACGTCAGACGCTGCTGTTCTCCGCGACCTTTACCGAGGACGTGATGAACCTGGCCAAGCAATGGACCACAGACCCTGCCATCGTCGAGATCGAAGCGGTCAACGTCGCCAGTGACATGGTTGAGCAGCACGTCTATGCCGTCGCCGGTGCCGACAAGTACAAGCTGTTGTTCAACCTGGTCAACGACAATGGCTGGGAACGGGTGATCGTATTTGCCAACCGCAAGGACGAAGTGCGCCGCATCGAAGAGCGCCTGGTACGTGACGGTATCAACGCGGCGCAACTGTCGGGGGATGTACCGCAGCACAAACGTATCAAGACCCTGGAAGGCTTCCGCGAAGGCAAGATCCGCGTGCTGGTAGCTACCGACGTTGCAGGTCGTGGCATCCACATTGATGGCATCAGCCACGTGATCAACTTCACCCTGCCTGAAGTGCCGGACGACTATGTACACCGTATTGGCCGTACCGGCCGTGCTGGCGCCAGCGGTGTATCGATCAGTTTTGCCGGTGAAGACGACTCGTACCAGTTGCCGTCGATCGAAGCCCTGCTAGGTCGTAAAATCAGCTGCGAAACGCCACCAGCCGAGCTGCTGCGCCCTGTCGTACGCGCTGTGCGCAAGCCGCAGGACCCGACTGCAACGGCCTGATACGCAAATCTGTAGCCGCTGCCGAGGCACGAGGCTGCGATGGGCTGCGAAGCGGCCCCGCTTTTTGAAGGGCCTGCGGCCCTTATCGCAGCCTGCGGCAGCGGCTACAGGGCTTGATTACTTCCAGCGCTGCGCCGCCACCTCATCGCTCACCCGCCCCTCTACCCATCGCGGGCCTGAGGGGGTCTGTTCTTTTTTCCAGAACGGGGCGCGGGTTTTCAGATAATCCATCACAAAACTGCAGGCATCGAAAGCGGCCTGACGGTGAGCACTGGCTACGCCAACAAACACAATCGGCTCTCCCGGCTCCAGCAGGCCAATACGGTGCAGCACTTCAAGCTTGAGCAGCGGCCAGCGCTGCGCAGCTTCATCAATAATTTTGCCCAGGGCTTTCTCGGTCATGCCCGGATAATGCTCCAGGAACATCCCCGCCACGTCACGGCCGTCATTGAAGTCGCGCACATAACCGACAAAACTCACCACTGCGCCCACGCCCAGATTCGCGGCATGCAGTGCATTGACTTCAGCGCCAGGATCAAAGGCCGCCGCTTGCACCCGAATCGCCATGTTCAGCCTCCGGTCACGGGCGGAAAAAATGCCACTTCGTCGCCGTCCGCCAGGGGTTCGGCGAGCTTGCACAGCTCTTCATTGCGCGCACACATCAGGTTGGGCTCGGCCAGCACCTGCCAGGCACCACCGCGTTGCGTCAGGTGCGCGCGCAACTGCTCAATGGAGACGAACCCGCCCTCCACTGCCTCACTATCCAGCCCCAGAACCTCGCGATAGCGGGCAAAGAAAACCACTTTGAGCTTCATGACGCATCCGCCTGAAAGTGCCCGCTCTTGCCGCCGAGCTTTTCCAGTACGCGCACACCTTCGATGGTCATGCCGCGATCGACCGCCTTGCACATGTCGTAAATAGTCAGGGCTGCAACGCTGGCGGCGGTCAGGGCTTCCATTTCGACGCCGGTCTGCCCGGACAGCTTGCAGCGCGCCACGATCAATACCGCGTCGCTGCCTTGGGCACTGAGCTCAACCTTGACGCTGGTGAGCATCAACGGATGGCACAAAGGGATCAGGTCCGAGGTTTTCTTCGCCGCCTGGATCCCGGCAATCCGCGCCACGGCAAACACATCACCCTTGGGGTGACCGCCACTGATGATCATGTCCAGGGTTTCAGGGCGCATGCGCACCACCGCTTGTGCCACAGCCTCACGGGAGGTCACCGCTTTGTCGGTGACATCGACCATGTTGGCGCGGCCTTGGGAATCTAAGTGAGTCAGCACAGGGGGTACTCCAGAGAGGAGTATCGATTGTAAACCCGAGGGTCAGCTTAAGGCCATCGACCCCGCGAATACCGCGCATCAGAACATGGAATTGGCCGCCGGCAGGCAATCGCCGTACAAAGGTCGAAACTTTGGAGTCATACCTATGCCACTTTTTATTGCCATTGCCCTGAGCCTGCTGGCGGGTGCTGCGGTGCCCCTGCAAGCGGGCAGTAACGCTCGATTGGGCGGGGTGCTGGGCCATCCCTTTTGGGCCACCGTGATCTCATTACTGATCAGTGGCCTGGCGATTGCGCTGGTAATGCTGATTGTCAAAGTGCCCCGCCCCAATCTCGCGGCCCTGCTCACCGGCCCCTGGTGGATCTGGCTCGGCGGGCTGGCCGGGGTGTTTTACATCACCGTGGCGCTGATCAGCGTGCCGCGCCTGGGGGCGCTGAACTTCATCATGGCGGTGGTGGTGGGCCAGTTGATCAGTTCACTGCTGATCGATTACTTCGGCTTGCTGGGTTTGCCAAAAAACACCCCCAGCCTGCAAAAACTGCTCGGGGTCAGCGTGGTGCTGGCAGGTTTTGTCATCGCTTCACGCGGCTGAAGGCGCACTCACTTGCCTGACCAGATCCCGCAGCCAGCGATGAGCCGGGTCTTCGTTGAAACGCTGATGCCAGACCTGCACATAATTGAACGGCGCTATCGTCATGGGAGGCGGCAGTGCCACCAGGCTGTCGCCAAATGAAAGATTGTCCAGGGTACGGGTGGCCACGGTAAGAATCAGGTCGGTGTCGGTAATCATCCCCGGTGCCGTGCCCCAGTGCGGCACATTGACCGCAACCCGGCGCTGCAACCCCCGGGCGTGCAACACGTTATCGACCTCGCCCTGGGTATTGCCATCCGTCGACACCAGCAGGTGCGGGCGCGCCAGATAGCTGTCCAGATCGAGCACGCCATTGTCCGGGAGCGAACGACGATTGAGCAGGCAGGTAAAGGTTTCTTCAAACAATACATCGCTGCAGATATCTGCTGGCATCGTGGGGAAAACCCCAACGGCCAGATCGATCTTGCCCTGCTCGATCTGCTCCAGCATGCCCAGGCGGCTGTCCTGGATGACCACCAGCGAAGTGTCCGGTGCTTGCTCGCGCAGCAGCACCAGCAGTTTTGGCAACACGATGGTCGCGCCGTAATCGGACATGGCCAGGCGAAAGGTGCGCTGTGATTCTGCCGGCACAAAGTCGATGGACTGACCGAGCAGCGTTTCGACCTGTCCCAGGATGGCCTTGAGCGGCGCCTGGAGATTTTGCGCCATCACGCTCAGCACCACCTCGTTGCCCTGACGGATCAGCAACGGGTCATCAAGCAGCACCCTGAGTTTGTTCAGTGAGTGGCTGATGGCGGGCTGGCTCAAATGCAAACGAACACCGGTGCGGGTTACGTGTTTTTCCGTGAGCAGCGCATCGAGCACCACCAGCAGATTCAAATCGATATTACGCAGTAACACCTGACGCTCCTGTCTTGGCCAACTCCAGGGCAACGCTGCATGATCCATGCGCGCAACCGCCGTCAGCTTACATGAAGCCAAAACGCCAGTGGGAGCGGGCTTGCTCGCGATGAAAGTGGCGCGGTGTATCTGGGATACCGCGTCATCTTCATCGCGAGCAAGCCCGCTCCCACCTTCAGGCAGTTACAAATGTGACTCGGCGTATTCCGCCAGAATCGAGCGAGGCACCCCTTGCAGGGCTATATGCACACCGTTGGGGAAGTCTTTGAAACGCTCCGTCAGGTAGGTCAGCCCCGAACTGGTGGCCGACAGGTAGGGGGTATCGATCTGTGCCAGGTTACCCAGGCACACCACTTTGGAACCGGCACCGGCACGGGTAATGATGGTTTTCATCTGGTGCGGTGTCAGGTTCTGGCACTCATCGATCAGGATCAGGCTCTGCTGGAAACTGCGACCGCGGATGTAGTTCAGGGATTTGAACTGCAACGGCACCTTGCTCAGAATGTAGTCGACGCTGCCGTGGGTATTTTCATCATCCATGTGCAGAGCTTCGAGGTTGTCAGTAATGGCACCCAGCCAAGGCTCCATTTTTTCGGCTTCGGTGCCCGGCAAGAAGCCGATTTCCTGGTCCAGGCCCTGCACGCTGCGGGTACAGATAATCCGCCGGTAGCGTTTGCTGACCATGGTTTGTTCAATCGCTGCCGCCAGCGCAAGGATGGTCTTGCCCGATCCGGCCGCACCCGACAGGTTGACCAGGTGAATGTCCGGGTCGAGCAAAGCAAACAGCGCCAGCCCCTGGTAAATATCCCGCGGTTTGAGGCCCCAGGCTTCCTGGTGCAGCAGCGGTTCCTGATGCATGTCGAGGATCAGCAACTGATCCTTGCGCACCTCCTTGATCCAGCCGACAAAGCCCTGCTCATCAATGATGAATTCATTGATATGCACCGCCGGCAGGTTTTCGTTCATTTGCACCTGATGCCAGGTACGGCCATGCCCCTGGCGGGTTTCGACCTTGTTGACGCGGTCCCAGAACGAACCGGTCATGGTGTGATAGCCGCGCGAGAGCATCGACACGTCGTCAACCAGCTGGTCGGTACTGTAATCCTCGGACTCGATCCCGCAAGCCCGGGCCTTTAGGCGCATGTTGATGTCTTTGGTGACCAGCACCACGCGCAATTGCGGCTCACGGGCGTGCAAGTCGATCAACTGGTTGATGATGATGTTGTCGTTGAGGTTTTCGGGCAGCAACGCGTTGGGCTCGCGGCGCTTGCTCATCATGATCGACAGGAAGCCCTTAGGTGCGCCTTTGCCGCGCTGGATCGGCACACCTTTTTCGACGTCATCGGGGGTGGCAACCCCCAGCAACTGGTCAATGAGGCGAATGGCCTGACGGCACTCGGCTGCCACCAGTAATTTGCCGGTTTTGAGCTTGTCGAGCTCTTCGAGCACCGTCATCGGGATCGCGACGTGGTGTTCCTCGAAGTTAAGCATTGCGTTTGGATCGTGAATCAGAACATTGGTATCGAGTACATAAAGGATTGGCTGGTTGGAAGAAGGAGTGCGTCCGTGATCATCCATACTCGGTCACCTTTGTGGGAGCCATTCGACGCAATACCGCAACAGTGCTGCGCCTCGAAGTGACTGCCGTATGCCCTGCCCGATGGCGTCCTGGAAGACGCCACCTGTTTCGCAGGTTTCGGCCGTCTGTCTTCGTAATACTCCTAAATGTGTGACAAAAAAAATGTTTTTTCACATTCCAGCACTTTATTTTTTGAATGACGAACAACCCTTGGCGCATTCCGGGACCGCAACTAAGCTAATAGATCTACCGGTATTAAAAAGCGCTGCAATCAACCTGTTCGTCCTCTGTCGCGGCAGTGCGCAGCGCTCAAACCTGAATTCGACACCCCTTCATTAAAGCCCGTTAATTCCCACACAGATCCAGGACAAACCCTGCACCGGCATCTTTTCGCCCGCATTAAGCTGCGGCTGGCACTGAGTCCGCTAACCGTCACTTCCGTGGTGATTTTCTGATTCAACTCCGCGCAACACCTTCATTAATGCACGAGGTCACGGTACTGACGCCCCCCTCTTCAGGTGACGAATAAAAACCGCGACCGCGTTACTACGAAAGGATGACTGCATGACTCCCATCTCCAAAACACTGGAACAATTGCTGCTCGATATTTACAAGGACGGCAGCGTTTCGTTTACCGAGTACGAACAGCTGCGCGACAATGCTGATGAAAGAATGGAAAGGATCATTGAGCACTTTGGCCATCACAACAATACGACCGCTTTTCAAAAGGCCATGGATGTCGCCATGCAATTGCTGCAACTGGCAGTAATCGATGCCAAGAACGCCAAGCTGACCGATACCGGTGAAGCCATCGTCAAGGATGCAATCACCGCCCAGGTTGAATACCTGCGCGCAGGCAGCCATCTGGCACTGCGCCTGCTGTAACGCCGTGTTTCCTGGCCCGTCGAAGCCGGCGGGCCAGAAGGAATGGTCTAGCGCTCACCGAGCGCTTCACAACTGTCCCAGCCCAATCCACTTTGTGAGGTAGCGTTCATCAGCCAGGGTAATGCCGTACGCACCTTGTCCTGGGTGTCATGAAACGCAATCACCCCATGCCGCCAAAGCAGCATCAGGGTCAATACTCGATGGGCTGACTGCTCGCCGTTCAAGCTCGTCGCCAAGTCCTGGGCATCGATGCCCCACAAGGCCACCCGCATGCCCTGAGCCTCAAAAAAACCGCCGCTGTCGGCCCGGCGCTGCCCGTAGGGCGGGCGAAACAGAGGCACGTAGCGCTGCGGCACAACCTGATTGACCAGGGCGGCGCTACGCGCAATAGAGTCCTGCCAGTCTTTCCAGTGACTGTGGGAACGGTACTCCCAGCCCTGCACGCCCACACACTGTCCCTTGTAGAGTGCCTGCAAGGCCAGCGCGCCCTCCTTGTCGAGACGCACCTGCAAGCTGTTACCCAGCACGAAAAAAATCCCGCTGATGGATTGCTTGCGCAGGTACCCGGTCAGCCAGTCAGTAGTGCCCGGCAATTGCGTGGGGCCGCTGTCGAAGGTCAACAAAAACAGCCGGTCGTGCATCGTCTCGCCGTTGACTTCCTGGTCGCCCAACAGAGCGATTTCACTGCTGATTTGCGGGAGCAGCGCCGCCATGCGTAATTGCTCATCCAGGTAGCGCTGGTGAAACTCACGGCCGGGCTCGGCCCAGGCCACATAAAACGAGTCATCGGCGATTGCGAACTTGCCCGCCTGCTCACGCAGACTGTCCATGTCATCGACGTAATAGCAGAACGAAGCATCCTGATCGCAACTTTGCTGCGCCAGGTTGTAGTTGGTCAGTAACCGCTGCCACATCCGCTGGCGCAGAGCATCTATTGCCTCAACATTGATTATTTTCAGACCCAACCGCTGTTTCAGGGCGCTTTCATCCAGCGCTTCGCTGACCATCAAGGCATGGGCAAAAGCGAGTATTTCGGCACGCGAGGCAACGTCGAACAAGGCCGGGCTGGTCAATTGTTCGGGCCATGTGCTGCGATCCAGCGTCGCGGGCTCGACAGGTGCCGCCACCGCCCCGGCACACACCAGCCAGACCCACAAGAAAAGAGCAATGCGCACTGATCAACCCCCTGTAAAAACTGACTGCACTATAACCCGACCAGTGCCCGACCCCGCAGGCGTTGGGGGATCTATCGCGTTCATAGGTGGAGTCAAACTGCGCCAACGCCTAGAATCCCCCGACGCTAAAAGGAGACAACCCCATGCTGATGGTGATTTCACCCGCTAAAACCCTCGATTATGAAACGCCGCCCGCCACAGCACGTTTCACCCAGCCCCAGTACCTGGACCATTCCCAGGAATTGATCGAACAATTGCGCGAACTGAGCCCGCAACAGATTGGCGAGCTGATGCATTTATCCGACAAGCTGTCGGGCCTCAACGCGGCGCGCTTTGGCAGCTGGACGCCCGCCTTTACCCCCGCCAATGCCAAGCAGGCACTGCTGGCATTCAAGGGCGATGTCTACACCGGCCTCAATGCCGTGGACTTCAGCGAGGCCGACTTCGACTATGCGCAAAGCCACCTGCGCATGCTCTCGGGGCTCTACGGCCTGCTGCGTCCGCTGGACCTGATGATGCCGTATCGCCTGGAAATGGGCACCAAACTGGCCAACGCACGGGGCAAGGACCTGTACGCGTTCTGGGGCACGCACATCAGCGAATGGCTCAACCAGGCCCTGGCCGAACAAGGCGATGACGTACTGCTCAATCTGGCATCCAACGAATACTTCTCGGCGGTAAAAAAGTCGGCATTGAACGCCCGCATCATCAATACCGAGTTCAAGGACCTGAAAAACGGCCAGCATAAAATCATCAGTTTCTATGCGAAAAAAGCCCGAGGCATGATGAGCCGGTTTGTGATCAAGGAGCGCATCGACAACCCTGAGCACCTCAAGCAGTTTGATGAGCAGGGTTATCGCTTCAGCGCCGAGCAGTCCAAGCCGGATTTGCTGGTGTTTTTGCGCGACCACGCCCCGCAGTGACCCGCTGCATGCCTCATGCTGGTAAGTTATAGGTATTCCCTGCAAGAGGCCCAGCCATGTTTATCGGCGTTTTACTGATCATCACCTGGCTTGTCCTGTTGTTGCGCTACCCGGCCAAGGCCTTGCCGGTCTCACTGGCTGCCGTACTGGGGCTGGCGATAGTTGCAGCCTCGGTGGCGTGGCTGGACAGCCGTGAGGCGGCACAACTGGCACGTCTGGAACTGCGCATCGTCTATGACCCTGCCCAATGCCCGGCAGACCGACCGCTGCAACTGACCCTGAAAAACAGCAATGACGTACCACTGGTCGAACTTGGCTGGCGCATTGCCGCCTATGCACCGGGCGACACCGTCAATCTTGCCGACAACCTTTACACCGCCCCGCGCTACCGCGGCCCCGGCGAATTGCAAGCAGGGGCAAGCTGGCAGGACTGCTTGCCGATGCCGCCGCTGCGCACGGGTTATCGCCCGCAAACCCTCGAGTTTCGGGCAGAACGCCTGCAAGGCAGTTTTTCCAATTAAGGATGTTCCCATGCTGCGTGTTTTGATCACCGGTTGTTCCAGCGGTATTGGCCGCGCCCTGGCCGATGCTTTCAAGGTGGCGGGGCATGATGTCTGGGCCTGCGCCCGCAAGCCTGGGGATGTAGCACTATTGGCTGCGGCGGGGTTTGCCGCTGTGCAACTGGACGTCAATGATCCGCAGGGGTTGGAGCAATTGGCCGAGCGCCTGGAGCAGGCAGGCGGCGGGCTGGACGTGCTGATAAACAATGCAGGTTTCGGCGCTATGGGCCCCCTGCTCGATGGCGGCGTCGAGGGCTTGCAGCAGCAATTTGAAACCAATGTATTTTCCATTGTGGGCGTTACCCGCGCGCTGTTCCCGGCGCTGCGCCGCAACAAGGGCCTGGTGGTCAATATCGGCAGTGTTTCCGGGGTACTGGTCACCCCGTTTGCCGGCGCCTACTGTGCCTCTAAAGCTGCAGTACATGCCTTGAGTGATGCCCTGCGCATGGAGCTGGCGCCTTTTGCCATTGGCGTGCTGGAAGTGCAGCCCGGGGCCATTGATACCAGCTTCGCGAAAAATGCCAGCGCCCAGGCCGAGCAGTTGATTGCCGAGAGCTCCGCCTGGTGGGCCATGCGCGACGGTATTCGCGCCAGGGCCAGGGCCTCACAAGACAATCCCACCCCGGCCACAGCCTTTGCCGACGCAGTATTCAAGGCCGTCATGAAACCCAAGCCAGCGATGTTGCTGCGTTACGGTAATGGCAGCCGCGCCTTGCCGCTGCTGGCTGCGCTGGTGCCCGCTGCCCTACTGGAAAAAATCCTGATGAAGCGGTTCGGCCTCAATACCCGTGCCTGACACTCATTATGTAGCAGCTGCTACGGGTGATAGCACTGGCCTATGCATACGCCTTCATAAAATCGATAAACACCCGCACCTTCAGCGGCAAATGCCGTGTATCGGGGTAGAGCGCGTACACCCCCTGGCGGCTCAGTTGCCATTCGGGCAGCAGATGTACCAGCCGCCCCGTGCGCAAATCCTCCTCGATCAGCCAGTCGGGCAGGATCGCCACGCCTTGCCCGGTCAGGGCAAACGCCTGCAACACCGATGAATTGTCCGCCCTGATGCGCGCCTTGCAGGGGTTGGGCTGGTAAGGACGGACCACACCGCTGCTCACCTCGGTAATAGTCAACTCCCCAACCCGGCCATGCTCCAGCCACGGCGTTTGCTCAAGCGCGTGCACGCTGTCTATCGGCACCACGCTGGTAACGAACGCCGGCGAGGCCACCGGCAGAATGCCGAAGGTGCACAACTGCACGGCACGATGGCTGGAGTCGAGCACGCGACCCAGTCGCAAGGCCACGTCAAAACGCTCGGAGATCAGATCCGCATGGGTCGATGAGGTCGACAGCTGGACGTTGAGGTCAGGGTGCAAGGCACTGAAGAGCTCCAGCGCCGGCACCACCTTGGCCAGGGCATATTCAACGGTGGTGGTGATGCGCAGCGTGCCCTTGAGTTCGGTGTGTTCGCTGCGCGCTTCGTCAATCGCCAGCCGGGCCTCTTCCAGCATGCTCAGGCAGCGCTGGTAAAAGCGCTCACCCGCCTCAGTCAGGGCCAACCGTCGGGTGTTGCGCGTTAGCAGGGTCACGCCCAGCTCAGCCTCTAGACGCTTGATATTGAAGCTGACCACCGCACGGGTTTGCCCCAGTAAATCAGCCGCGGCGGTAAGGGAGCCAGCTTCGACCACGGCCTTGAAGGTGTCGAACCGGTCGAGGCTGACCATAGAGAAACCTGCCAATTGTCAAAATAATTTTGACAATCTAGCAGCAGACGGACGGTTCCTCCATAAGCCAAATCTGCTTACTGTGCACTCTACTGAAAAGGAGCCACCCATGGCTTACCGCAATAAAGTCGCGCTGGTGTATCTGCTGGGATTTGCCCTGGATCTGGTGAATATGTTCGCAGCCTCGATCGCCTACCCGGATATCAGCCAGCAGCTGCATGCCTCGGTCACACAACTGGCGTGGATTGGCAATGCCTACATGCTTGGCCTGATCCTGGTCATTGTGCCCAGCGTATGGCTAACCCAACTGTTTGGTGAGAAACGCCTGATCGTGCTTTCACTGACATTATTCAGCGTGGCGTCGTTGTGTGTGGCCCAAGCGACCTCAATTGAAGCTCTGATCGGCTACCGTCTGCTGCAGGGGCTGGGGGGCGGGCTGTTGATTCCGGTCGGTCAGGCTATGGCCTATCGGCACTTCCCGATCCGCGACCGGGCCCGACTGACCTCAGTGATTTTGCTGGTGGCGCTGCTAGTGCCCGCACTGTCGCCAGCACTGGGCGGCTGGATGATCGAAGCGCTCACTTGGCGCTGGGTGTTTTATGCCAATCTGCCACTGACCTTGCTTACCCTGCTGCTGGCAGTCTGCTGGCTGCAACCCGACCCGCCTGCGCAGCCCGTATTGCCCATGACTTACAGGCGCATTCGAGCTGGCGCAGCCAATATGGGCCGCCTGCTCAAAAGCCCGTTGCTGCAAGTGGCAATGCTGACCTACCTGTTTATCCCCGGCATTTTCATCGGCACGCAACTGGTGAGTATCTTGTACCTGCACCAGCTGGGTTTTAGCGCCACGCAAACCGGCATGCTGATGCTGCCCTGGGCTCTGGCTTCAGCGCTGGGCATCACCCTGAGCCGCTACCAGTTCAACCGCCTTGGCCCCAAACCCTTGCTACTGCTGGGCATGAGCGCACAAGCCGCTGGTATTGCGTTACTGCCCCAAATCGATAGTTCCAGCATCGGCTTGCCCATGGCGCTGTACGCCGTGATGGGCTTTGGTGGCAGCCTGTGCAGCAGCAGCGCACAAAACACAGCCTTTATCGATATCGCACCCGAACACATGGGCCACGCCAGTGCACTGTGGAACCTCAACCGCCAATTGAGCTTCCTGCTTGGCCCGGCCTTGATGATGGCCCTGTTCGGTACATTGACCGCAATCACCTCGACGTCCCACGCCTTTGCCCTATGCTTTGCCATCGGGGGTGCATTGACGCTGGTGCCGCTGGTTCCCGTTCTACGCCTTGATACATCCCGCGTGCTGGCCTTGCTCGCACCCTGACCTGGAGATTTTGATGAGTGACTATAAGCGCTACTTCGACCTGGTAAGCGAAACCCACGTCGAAATTGAAGGCTGGTTTTCCGGTCTGGAACCCGGCGTGCTGCCGGTATTGCTGGCGCGGTTTTCGCCGCAGTTTTCGATGATTGCCCCCAGCGGCAACGTGCTGGACGCCAACGGCGTAGAAACACTGTTTGAACAACTGCGCGGTGCGCGCCCGGGCCTGAACATCACCCTCAGCGAGTTCAAGGGCATTGCCCTGCATCCAGGTGGTGCAGTAGTCAGCTACCGCGAGCTGCAGGAGGAACACAACGGCAACCGCACCGACCGCCGCGCCACCGTGGTATTCGAGAAAGACGCCGACGGCAAGATACTGTGGCGGCATTTGCACGAGACGTTTTGCGCGGCTTGAACCCCGGCCTCGCGCTTGTGGGAGCGGGCTTGCTCGCGATGCCGTCACTGCGGTGTTTCAGTTAAACCGCGTCGAGGCCATCGCGAGCAAGCCCGCTCCCGCATTAACTTTACTCGGCCTTGCCCTGATCCACGATCACCGTACAGGTCGTACCCGCGGCCAGCAGGAAGCCATCGGGGATCTCGTCAATATGGATCCGCACCGGTACCCGCTGGGCCAGACGCACCCAGTTGAACGTCGGGTTAACGTCAGCCACCAGCTCACGGCTTTCGGGGTTATCGCGGTCGTAGATACCGCGCGAGATGCTTTCAACGTGGCCCTTCAACACTTCACCGCTCATCATTTGCAGGTCGGCTTTGTCGCCCACGCGGATATGCGGCAGTTTGGTTTCTTCAAAGAAGCCATAGACCCAGAACGAATCCTGGTCGATCACGGCCATTTTCGGATCACCCACCCGCGCATAGTCGCCGCGATGCACATTGAGGTTGGTCACGTAACCATCGACCGTGGCCAGGACCTTGGTGCGCTTGAGGTTGAGCTGCGCCGCGTCCAGTTGCGCCAGGGCGTGCTGATAGTCGGCCAGGGCCGAGTCGGCGATGTTGCTGGCGTCGTCACGGTTCTCGCGGGAAATCACCAGGCTGTCCATGTCAGCCCGACGATGGGCGTTGACCTTGCGCATTTCCCAGGTTGCCTTGCGGGAGGCCACCAGCGACTGGGCTTGCTTGACCATGATTTCGTAATGCTCAGGGTCGATTTCCAGCAGCACGTCGCCCTTTTTCACCAACTGGTTGTCCTTGACCGGTACGCCGACCACATAGCCGTTGACGTCGGCCGCGACGTTGATGATATCGGCCCGCACCCGTCCATCACGGGTCCACGGGGTGTTCATGTAATGTTCCCACAGGGTTCGGCCGATCCATATCGCAAGGGCCAAAACCAGCAAGGTGGCAAGCAGGCTGAAGAACTTTTTCATCGGATCGGTCTCAACGGTAAACAGTGAGCGCCATGGCGCCAAAAAGACAAGCAAACAGGCTCAGGCGCAGCAGCGCCGGGTGCCAGAAGAAGCGGTACAGGTCGTAGCCGGAAAACAGTCGGTCAAAGCCCCATGCCAACCCCGCCGCGATAAAAAACATCAGGGTCATGGTGGGCATGTAGACGCCGTGGAAGGCGATTTCACGAGGCATGTTCAAGTCCTTGCGGCTGGGCATAAGCGGCCAGCGGCGATTGCGGGTCAAGCAGTGATGTACGAATAAAATGCAGGTAGCTTTGCACCCGCACCAACGCCGAGGTATCGAAGTTGCGGGCAAAGGGTTCGTCGGTAGACTGCACGCGGCTGATGGCGTGGTCGACGGCAATCAGCGCGCGCTCCAGGTTGCTTTCGCTGGGGGCGATAAACAGCCGCACCAGCGCCCGGCCCATGACCCGGATGGCCTGGCGCCACGGCTGGGCCTCGGCATACGCCGGGTGAACCGGCAGGATCGCCTGCTCCTTGCGCAGCTCGATAATTGCGTGGCCGACTTCCAGCACCACAAACATCCAGCGCAGCAATTGGCGTTGCACCTGCGGCTTGCCGGCGGCCAGGCCGTAAGCCTGATGCATCAGGTCACGGGTACGGCTTTCCAGGCTGGAGCTCAGACCACGTAACTTGCCACTGATGGCATACACCACCTGTTCACGCAGATCCTGCTCCAGACGGCTCCACAACCAGCGGCTGTTGGGCGGCAGGATAATCGCGCCGGCAGCCGCACAGACCAGCATGCCCATGACCATCGCGATGTAGTCGTTGATGAACTGGTACGGGTTGTAGATCGTCAGGTTGTCGGGGACCGAGCCGGTGCTGAAAAAGATCAGCAAGCCCAGGCCGACACCCGCGTAATTGGCCCGCGACGTGAGGAACGAACCCAGCACGATCACCGGCGTCAGCACCAGACACAACAGCGGGAAACCGTCGATATGAGGCAGCACGAAAAACATTTCGACAAAGCCGATCAACGCCCCCAGGAAGGTCCCGCAGGCCATCTGAAAAGCCATGCGTTTGGGGTTGGGCGTGGCTGCCGACAAGCCCACCGTGGCGGCGGCGATCAGGGTCATCATGGCGCCGCTGGGCCAGGCGGTCATCACCCAGTAGGTGCCGAGCACGGCCAGGATAAACGCTGCCCGAATCCCGGAAGCGGCCGCCGACCACCAGTTGGTCTGCGAAATAAACGGTTGGTCCCAACGCTCCCGTTCGTGGGTGTGATCGGCCAGCGAGGCGTGGGTCAGCGCGTAGTTGTGCAGGTCGTCGACAAAGCGGAACAGCAGCTCGTAGGCGGTGTTGAAGTCGAGGAAGTCAGACGGGCTGGGTTCGCTTTCCAGAAACCTGACCCGCAACGCACGCACATGCCCTGGCAGGCTCGCCTTGAAGGCATCCAGTTGCTCGGCGAGCAAGGCCGCGTCTTTATCCGTCAACGAGCGACCGGCATAGGTGTCGAGCAACTGCGCCAGGATCTCCAGCTCCGGCTCGATGGCCGACACTACGTCCACCACACCACGGCTGCGCAAACGTGCAAGCAACTGGTGCAAGGCATTGAAGCGCGTAGTAATGGCCATGAACTCGCTGTTCAAACGACTCAGGCGGCCACTGCGACGACGCATATGCGGGTCTTCAAATACGGTCACGCTGCGCATGCCTTCGAGGCCCACGCTTTCACCGATAAAACGCACGTTGCTGGCCTCGTAGGCCTCCTGGGAGGACTGGCCACGCAGGCCTTCGGCAACAAAACCGGCAAATACGCCAAAGCGTTTGTACAGCGCGTCATGCATTGCTGCGCCAGCCGTTTTGGGCAGGATCGCAGCGCTGACCACGGTGGAGCAGAGAATGCCCAGCGAGATCTCCAGCACCCGCCACACCGCGGCCATAAAGGCGCCATCGGGGTGGGCCAGGGCAGGCAGGCCGACCATTGCAGCGGTGTAACCGGCCAGCACAAAACCATAAGCACGGAAGTTGCGGCAGCGAGCAGCACCGGCGGAGCAGATGCCCACCCAGATCGCCATCGCACCGAGAAACAGCACGGTGTTCTGCGCGAACAGGGCGATCAGCGCCACCATTACCGCCGAGCCGGTCAGGGTGCCCAAAAACCGGTAAAAACTTTTGGCGAACACCTGGCCGCTTTGCGGCTGCATCACGATAAAGACAGTGATCATGGCGGTGCGCGGTTGCGGCAGCTCAAGGCGCATGGCCAGCCACAGGGTCAGAAAGGCGGCGACCAGCACTTTGAAAATATGCACCCAGGTCACGCCATCGCTGCGTGCCCAGTCAAAAAAGCCACGGCGCCATTCCAGGGAATACAGCCAGCGTACCGGGGCGGGCAAGTGGTTCATCTACAGGCTCTCAAAATTAGCCATCGAGGGGGATTGGTGGTCAGGTTCAGTGGTTGAACAGCGCCATGACGGCCGGCGGTTTATCGGGCACATAGCGATCGTCCCTGGGCACATCGTTGCCAGCACCAAGGCCGCCACCCAGCGCCGTCACCAGCTCGGCGTGGGCGCTCAGGCGGGCGGCCTGGACCTGCTGCTGGATCTGCTGCTGCTTGAACAGCAGGGTTTGTGCATTGAGCACGTTGAGGTAGTCGGTCAGACCACGCTGGAACGCGACCACGGCGATGTCGTAGGTTTTTTGCGCGGCCTGCACCGACTCGGCGGCAAAGACCTGCTGTT
>Ga0302347_1000529_pt1 | contig 58960 bp, 53 predicted proteins | sample PhyWR1_FD_202178 | JGI IMG/M metagenome (GOLD analysis project Ga0302347, IMG submission 202178) | Leaf surface microbial communities from wheat plants in UC Gill Tract Community Farm, Albany, California, United States - DLSL W.R1 (v2)... | ecosystem: Host-associated > Plants > Phyllosphere >... | reverse complement strand
CGCGCAAAACGCCCGTCAGGTCAATCGATACCTTACTAAATTGTGAATTTAGCAACGATTGTGAGGTTATCGTAAGAAATCGGTTTTGCGAGGTTGATGCACTGCTTTCCTGGCTGTTAGAATACGCACCGTCACGCCTGACTGGTACCGGTGCTTGTGTGTTTGCAGAATTTGACACCGAGTACGCTGCCCGACAGGTGCTTAAGCAGGCACCGGATTGGTTGCATGGGTTTGTTGCGCGAGGCGCTAACCTTTCTCCGCTGCACCAGGCTTTATCCGGGCAGGCTGGGCATTGGTGACAACGTCACCTTGTTTCAGACGTTGCATCATGCTTTTAAATACATCGCATGGATGGGTGCTACCCTTCCCGCATATTTTGCGGTAGTCACCATCCACCACTGGACGCATCTGAGGTTCTTCTCGTGCCTGATATGAAGCTTTTTGCTGGTAACGCTATCCCGGAACTAGCACAACGTATTGCCAACCGCCTATATACCTCTCTTGGTGACGCCGCCGTAAGCCGCTTTAGCGACGGCGAGGTAAGCGTACAAATCAATGAAAATGTACGCGGTGGTGATATATTCATCATCCAGTCCACTTGTGCTCCCACAAACGACAACCTGATGGAATTGGTTGTTATGGTCGATGCTCTGCGTCGTGCTTCGGCCGGGCGTATCACCGCTGTTATTCCGTATTTTGGTTATGCCCGTCAAGACCGCCGTGTGCGTTCTGCTCGCGTTCCCATCACCGCGAAAGTTGTGGCTGACTTCCTGTCAAACGTCGGCGTTGACCGCGTACTGACTGTCGATTTGCACGCAGAGCAAATCCAGGGTTTCTTTGATGTTCCGGTTGATAACGTCTTTGGCAGCCCTATTCTGCTGGAAGATATGCTACAAATCGGTCTTGAAAACCCTATCGTTGTTTCCCCGGATATCGGTGGTGTTGTGCGTGCTCGTGCTATTGCGAAACTGCTCAATGATACTGATATGGCTATTATTGATAAACGCCGCCCACGCGCTAACGTCTCCCAGGTGATGCATATCATTGGTGATGTTTCTGGCCGTGACTGCGTACTGGTTGATGATATGATTGACACCGGTGGAACCCTGTGTAAAGCGGCTGAAGCCCTGAAAGAACGTGGTGCTAAACGCGTATTTGCTTACGCAACACACCCTATCTTCTCTGGTAATGCTGTGCACAATCTGCGCAACTCAGTAATTGACGAAGTTATCGTCTGTGACACTATTCCGTTGTCACCGGAAATCAAAGCTTTGCCTAATGTCCGTACTCTGACCCTGTCAGGTATGCTGGCTGAAGCTATTCGCCGTATCAGCAACGAAGAGTCTATCTCTGCGATGTTTGAGCATTAATCAAACAGTGTTTAAACCCACTATTTGAAGCGAACCCCGAAAGTTGGCCCCCCAGCAAGTAAGGGTTTTTTGTTTGTGTCTCAGGCTGCTGCCCGAGAGTTTTCCTTTTACCTGTAGATATTGGCCTCCATCGCCTGGCGTCACCCAGGTTCCTTTCAACCATTCCGGTTCCTGCATCATTGCCAGACGAAACTTCAGAAAAATGCATCTGATTCAGGCGATTAAAAAATCTGCATTACCCACAGCATCCCGTTCTACCATACTCATCCAGCGACTGCCCAAAATCTGAGACAACGGGTCATCTGCGGCTATCTTTTACACCATCAGAAACATGACACCCTGGACTAACTGTGGGCCCACTCTTCATTTCACTGTCGATTGGGCTGTGATGCAGGATGCTACCGTAATGCCTGCAAAGTTCGCCAGTTCCCCACTTTAAACAACATTGTTTATTCTTTTTGCGTCTCTGTGGAACCGAGTTTGCAGCCTGACATTACGTCAGGGTCAATACGTAAACAATAAAAAAAGACCCCTGGCTAAGGAGTCTTTTTTTATTGACTGGCATGGTGTCCGCACTTCACATCAATAACATACTCTGTATCGTTTTTTAGGACGACAGATACCGAATAACAAATTAATGTTGATCCCGGCGGCAACGTTTATCGAAGTGACGGATCCAAAAATAGCGATCATTAATTTGTTCACGACCACCGATACGTGCCCCAGCCAGCCACACCACAGCGCCAACAAAGATAGCTAATACTGCCCCGGAAGCTACGACAGGGGGCAAACTAAACTGCGGAATATGGTTCATAACTGCGCCAACAAAACCCAGAACCATCACTACTAAGCCTAATCCCATGAAGATATTGCCACACATTGATGCACTTTTACGTTTCATAACCCACCTCCGCTAAATGACGGACCGACGGACCAACGAGGAATGTCCTTATTTATCTTTACACTAGTATAGACAAGGTCAAGCCTCAGGCCTGAGGGACTGATCACAGTTGTGGGCATTTGTTAAATTTATCTTTCCGTGCTGTCAGCGAATCATGATTGCACTTTGTCAACCGGACGCGAGCACAGTAAACTACCCGGCTCTGAACTGTTTTTTCAGGAAGTTAATGTGAGCATTAAATTAATTGTCGGCCTGGCTAATCCAGGTGCGGAATACGCAGCCACTCGGCATAATGCCGGAGCATGGTATGTCGATTTGCTGGCAAGCAGACATAATCAGACGCTAAAAGAAGAAGCTAAGTTCTTTGGTTATACGGCACGGCTGAATGTTGATGGTGAAGATGTCCGTCTGCTGGTTCCAACCACTTTTATGAACCTCAGCGGCAAAGCCGTCGGCGCAATGGCGAATTTTTATCGCATCCAGCCTGAAGAGATCCTTGTTGCACACGATGAGCTAGATTTGCCGCCTGGTGTGGCAAAATTTAAACTCGGTGGTGGCCACGGAGGACATAACGGCCTGAAAGATATCATCAGTAAACTGGGTAATAATCCTGGATTTCATCGCTTACGTGTCGGTATTGGCCATCCGGGCGATAAAAATAAAGTGGTGGGCTTTGTACTGGGTAAACCACCACTCAGTGAACAGAAGCTGATTGATGATGCTATTGATGAAGCCGCACGCTGCACCGATGTCTGGCTAAAAGAGGGTTTGATCAAAGCCACTAACCGTTTACACACATTCAAAGCGCAGTAAGCACCTCTTTAATAATAGAGAAAAGCATTTCTGCGCCCGATTACTTGGCTTTAAGTGTATAATAGTTAAAGTTGACTACATTTCTTCAATGAAAACAAACTAATTCATTGATTATAAATATATTAAGGTGATTTAAACCATGGGATTCAAATGCGGTATTGTTGGTTTACCAAACGTCGGTAAATCGACCCTGTTCAACGCGCTCACCAAAGCGGGCATCGAAGCTGCCAACTTCCCTTTCTGTACTATTGAGCCGAACACCGGTGTAGTACCTATGCCGGACCCGCGTCTGGACAAGCTGGCTGAAATCGTTAAACCACAACGTATTCTGCCAACCACCATGGAATTCGTCGATATCGCCGGGCTGGTTAAAGGCGCGTCTAAAGGTGAAGGCCTGGGTAACCAGTTCCTGACCAATATCCGTGAAACTGAAGCTATCGGTCATGTGGTTCGTTGCTTTGAAGATGATAATATCATCCACGTTGCCGGTAAAGTTGACCCAGCTGAAGATATCGACATCATTAACACCGAACTGGCTCTGTCTGACCTCGATACCTGCGAACGTGCTCTGCATCGGGTACAGAAAAAAGCGAAAGGTGGTGATAAAGACGCAAAAGCAGAGCAAGCTGCCCTGGAAAAATGTCTGCCACACCTGAGCAATGCGGGTATGCTGCGCGCGCTGGACTTAACCGATGAAGATAAAGCCGCTATCCGCTACCTCAGTTTCCTGACTCTGAAACCAACCATGTACATCGCTAACGTCAGCGAAGATGGTTATGAGAACAACCCATTCCTCGAAAAAGTGCGTGAAATTGCCGCCGCCGAAGGGTCTGTAGTTGTTCCTGTCTGTGCGGCTGTTGAGTCAGATATTGCCGAGCTCGACGATGCTGATCGCGAAGAGTTTATGGCTGAACTGGGTATCGAAGAGCCAGGTCTGAACCGTGTTATTCGTGCGGGCTACGCCCTGCTCAACCTGCAAACCTACTTCACCGCTGGTGTAAAAGAAGTCCGTGCCTGGACTATCCCGGTAGGAGCGACCGCGCCACAAGCCGCAGGTAAAATCCACACTGATTTTGAAAAAGGCTTTATCCGCGCCCAAACCATCGCCTATGAAGACTTTATTGCCTATAAAGGTGAACAAGGTGCTAAAGAAGCCGGTAAAATGCGCGCTGAAGGAAAAGAGTACATTGTTAAAGATGGCGATGTAATGAACTTCCTGTTCAACGTTTAAAAAATCAATAACCTAATGCATATCAGTGCATTAAGTTAGAGAAAATGCCGTTTTTTTATTTCCGCGTACAAACCGCGCGGCACTGTGCTTAGAGAAACGGTATCGATTATGAGAAAGCTGACCTTGTTATGAGGTTGGCTTTTTTATTGGCTTTAATCCTCCAATTTTGTGTGCAAATCCCATCCTTGTGATAGTCGAAGACTGAATACTGCACACATTGGACACCCTGAAAGGAAATTCTATTATCTAAAAACTTTATATAATAAGGTGGCGATTCCACAATCTGCTGATTTCGCTTTCCCACTAGACCAACAAAACCAGGGAAGACATAAATGACAATGGAATAAATTTGCAATCAACAATTTGTCATCACCACCAATGGGTTAAGGCTATTTAATTACCCTGTTTCATCATATCCAACGTAAGCAATTTTAGGTCTTCACCTTGCTGAAAATGGCTGCTCACGTTTCCCGCAATCCCATTCTCTAAGGTAAGGTCATTCACCAGATTCAGTTTGGCCTGCGGGGATGAACTGGAGAAATCAAGTTCGTCAAAATTAACCCACACGATATTTGGCCGCGTTGTTGACTCAAATACATAACGGCGGTGGGTTAAATCCATCACTACTTGCCACAGTGTTTGCGAAGCATCAGGTTTGCCCGGGTCTGGGATACGGAAAGGCTGCGCTACATTGCGCATCACGCTGAACATTGCTGCGATAGCTTCAATTTGTGATGCTGGCTGACTCAGGCGACTTACGTAGTAACTGGCCCTGGCAAAGCGATCACTGGCCAATGTAGAACCCGGCAGCGGCTGATCTCCACCCAACCCACTGAAAGTGCGTACCATAGCCAGTTGCTGATCATAGGTTGGTGAGTTCGTCATCACGCGATATTCCCGGCTGTGATAGATCACTGGCTGACCGGCGCTATATTCAATGATGCATGAGTCACCTTTGGCATCCTCCAGTGCGAGATGGATCGCCGGAGGGCTTCCGCCGGTGGGGTCGTTCATTTGCACAACTTGCACCCCAGACTTCTCTATCCAGTCAACCGCCTCAGCGACAGATAAAAAATTATCGAGAAAATACTGTAACCAGACCGCCTGGCTAAGTTGTGTACGGGAAGAGTCTGGTACACCGTAGTCGGATTCCGCGAGCCATAAAATATGGCCTGCCAGCCCGGCTTCATTCATGCCATCCACGGAGATCAGATCAAACGCAGTTGCCACCACGCTTCCGTAACGGGAGGTCCACGTCAGGTCACCATTTACACCATCATTTCGGGTGATTCCTCGTGGTTGCATCCACAGGTTTGTCATCAGATCCTTCTGGAAGTCCATATTACGGCCTACGATAACGGCACCATTCGCATCCGGCCAAACAATCCGTGTACACATAATTATCCCCTTATTCTGTTGTCGACGAGAATATCCTCTGCCACAAGTATAATGGGGGATGTCATGTTGTCATAGGAAGACGATTTCATGCGCCCGTTCTCGTCGAATTTCAGCGATTTTTTGCCGTTTATAGCTCTCTGGGAATGATGAATATTCGTTTCCACAACCCGGAGAGCAGCATCTGATTGACTGCGTCGTGCCAGAAGCGACATAAAGGAAATTGCGATACTTTGAGTGGTGAAAAGTCGTTTCCGCTCAGTTTTTAATGTTGAGAGCGGCCTCCTACAGTGAATTCAGCAAATGATAAAGATAACATTCACTCATTTACTGTATTAACGCCTCTCGCTGGCCGCTGACGCATAGCGCCCGGCGGATATCCATTGATGCGCTTAAAAGCTCTGCTAAACGCTGCCTGTGAGGCATAGCCGAGACGAAGAGCAACGGTGTCAATTGAGATCTTATCGTGAATAATCCAGTGACCTGCGATGCGCATTCGCACCTCCCTTGCATAACGCAGGGGAGGTATGCCGATGATTGATTTGAAGCGTTCAGCAAAAACAGAACGTGACACATGCGACTGTGCAGCAAGCTCAGCAACAGACCACTCCCGACCCGTATCGCGATGAATGGCCAGAATTGCACGGGCGAGTCGTGGATCACGTAACGCAGCGATCAGGCCAGCTGCGTTCTCGCTGCCGTTTTCGATCCATCCACGCACAATCATGGCAGCCGCCACTTCTGCGAGGCGCGCCAGAATGCCCGCGAAGCCAGCACGTCCGGAACAGATTTCAAATTTCATCGCGCCCAGAATGGGAACCAGCCCTGGATAGATCAGTTCATTTGCCTCAACCACTATGGCTTGCGGCATCAGTTTACCAAGGCCCTGCATTCCACCGAGATCGAACTCCATACAGCCATAAAACAGAACCGTGCTGGGTGTCGGATGCGAACTCGGGCAAGTATTGATTCCGCTGACGGCCTCGCCTAAAGGAGCAGAGCCTAACGTGTCGATATGTTGAAATGAACAGCTGACATCCGATACAAGCTGATGATCCTCACCCTGCGGCATGAATACCATGCTTCCGGCCTTCAGTTCGTGCAATGTACCGTCGCGTGTGCGAAGCAGAGCAGTACCAACAGCGATGTAATGAAAATAGGCATGTCCCGGTCTGTTGTTAAAACCGACGCCAAACTCAGAGCCAGTCTGTAAACGGCGATACTGCACGCCACGCAGGCGCATTTCCAGCAGCAATTCACTGATGAGCTCGGATGAAAGGGCAAAATGTTTATTCACATGCATAATCGGAGTTTCGGGTAAAAAATCAGGATGTGGCATCATAGATCGTCCAGCTTCTCAACTCTAGACTAGGAGTTGTAATTTTTTCTCCAAGTAGAGTGTGTTATGAGAAATGAAGCAACTGAAGCTGTATCCGCTAGTTTGAATAGTTCGGAACCCAAAGAATCCGCATGGATGGCCGTTATTTCACTGACTATGGGCGTGTTTGGCTTGCTGACTGCAGAATATCTTCCTGCCAGCCTGTTGACACCCATGGCTGCCGATCTCGGCGTGACCGAAGCTCTTGCTGGTCAGGCTGTGACGGTAACGGCTGTGGTGGCCCTGTTTGCTGGTCTGATGGTTCCCCGCCTGACGCGTAATTATGATCGCCGAAATGTTTTGCTTGGTTTTACTGTGCTGATGATTGCCTCCAACCTGCTTGTCGCACTTTCATCCAGCCTGGCTGTTCTGTTAGTCATGCGCATTTTGCTGGGCATCGCGCTGGGAGGCTTCTGGAGTATGGCTGCTGCTGTCGCTATGCGGCTGGTCCCTGCTAAAAACATCCCGCGTGCTCTCTCCATTATTTTTAGCGGTATTGCTGTCGGTACTGTAGTTTCGATCCCGCTGGGAAGTTATTTAGGCGGGCTTTATGGCTGGCGTAGTGCTTTTATCGCTGCAACCGCAGTAGGCGTGCTGACACTGCTCTTTCAGCTTTTTACCCTTCCTGGAATGGCTCCGCGTAGAATGATGATAACGGCATCTGTCATGGATTTACTCCGCCGCCCAGGCATTGCGATGGGAATGACGGGGTGTGTGATTGCTCATACTGGTCAGTATGCGCTGTTTACCTATATTCGTCCGGCTCTTGAAAATATTGTCCAACTTGATGTGGATCGTTTGTCTTTGATACTGCTTGGATTTGGCATCGCTAATTTTATCGGTACGCTGCTAACCGGGTGGCTGATGGAGAAAAGCCTGCGTCTTACCCTGATACTCATGCCAGCGCTTGTCGGTTTCGCGGCATTAAGCATGATTTTGCTGCCACTAGAGGAAAAAGGATTAATGTTTTTCGTCGCGTTGTGGGGGATGGCATTTGGTGGCATCCCCGTTGCGTGGTCAAACTGGGTAGCGCGTTCTGTTCCCGATCAGACTGAAACCGCTGGCGGCATGGTAGTCGCAGCAGTTCAGTCCTCAATTGCTGCTGGTGCTGCGCTGGGAGGATTACTCTTTGGTAGCAGCGGCGTAACAGGTGTATTCATCACCGCTGGTTGCATAATGTTTTTTGCTACGCTCGTTATTGGACTTAAGGTGAGGGTCGCACTGACCTGACCACTTCCCCTATAACAATGTTTCAAATGAAGGCCAGCTGAACCAGGTGGCTGGCCTGAAAAAAACAGCGAGATTTCCTACCCCCTTTCCGCTCTATTTGTTGTCCGCTAGCCGCTCTTAGCCAACTGAGATCAACCTATCGACAGGTAGTGCCATATTCCACCTGTTTACCATTCCCCTCAAAATGCCCGTCCTCAGGGAACATATCATTGTTAAAATCAGAGTTGTCAGGTTCCTCACCTATCCAGCTTCCAGCAAGCTGGTATGACAAAAAACTTGATGTTCTTTCGTTGTCTTAAGGGATAAAGGGATTTGTGTTAACAGTATGCGGACTTCAGGTATGTGTCATGAGCGGACATTGCTTTCGTGAAATCCCTGGCGGCCCACAAACAAATAAGCCCTTATGTTATTGTGTGTTTATTTGCACTGAGTAAACAGGTGTTTTTTTTGCAAAGGCGCAACCTTGTATTGTGTCGATTAAATAATGGCATCGACCTTACTTAATTAATATAAAAAGAAAGTATTTTTTAACCAGTTGATTTTAATGAATTAAAACATTGGTGAAATGATTGTATAAACAATAGCCCTGGAGCATATACAAATATAAATTATAATTCTTTAACATCCGGTTGATATACGAGGTCAGAATGCGGTTAATTGTCATGCTGTTAAGCTTTGCGCTCTCCACACAGGCATGGGCGGGTGAATTTTCCAGACCTACCGGTAAAGTCCTTTTAACGCTGTCTGGTAATATCGAAAATACAAATGACGGTGGAAAAGCCGTTTTTGATCTCGCCAGCCTTGAGAAACTGGGTATGGTCAGCTTTCAGACCACTTCTCCCTGGTATGATGGCCGCACTACCTTTGAGGGCATTCCACTACAAAAGCTCATGGATTATGTCGGGGCGAAAGGTTCTATTGTTAAGGTCACTGCACTCAATGACTACACCACCGAAATCCCCCTCAGTGATTTTAAGAAATACAATGTTATCCTCGCTTTAAAAATCAACGGAGAATATATGCGTATCCGTGATAAAGGCCCGTTGTTTGTTGTTTACCCCTATGACAGCATGCCTGAGCTGAATAATCAGATTTATTATTCAAGGTCCGCCTGGCAGATCAGCAGAATGAATATTGAGTAAGGGTCAGAAGACCAACATGAACAGAATTCTGGCTGGCATCATTTTTTTCCTTTTTATATCTACCGGATATATCTCTTTCCTTGTGCATGAAAGGCAACAAGAGTTACAGAAGCTGACTCACTACGCCGCTTCGTGGTCTGTTGCGCAGATAGCATCAGAATATTACCGGTTCGAATCGTTGCTTGGTCTTTACACTATCGATGAGACGATAGTGCTGGATGATGTGCGCATGCGTCTCGACATTATGCTCAGCCAGAGTGATTTAATGAAAGAAGGCGATCTGAATAATTACATAGAAAGCAATAAAGCCTATCATGCACTGGCTCTACAGCTTGAAAAGACACTTGAGTATCTGGATATTCATCTTGAGGAAATGAACCGCTCAGAACTCCAGGCATACCTGAAAATAATGCACCAGCTTGATGCACAATTGGGTCGTCTGTCGTCTGGCGCTTTAGACAAGGATATCAACTCGATTAATGACGCCAACCTCAAAATTAAAACCCTGTACTATATTTACTCAGCGACGTCTGTATTGCTGATAATAATGAGTGCGATACTTGGTGTGCTGATATTTTATCAGAACAGAAATATTCTGAAAGCACATCTCCAGGTAAAGAGTCTTGCTGAAGCATTGCAGGAATCTAAAGAAAAACTGCAAGTCCAGAATGCAAAGTTGGAGTATGACGCCTACCATGACTCTCTGACAGAGATGAATAACCGCCATTTTTTCTGGGGGAATTTAAATGAAACCATCGAGAGCGCAGTAAAAAGCAATAATTCTGTGACTGTGATGTTGTTTGATTTAGATAGATTCAAGGAGGTCAATGATACGTATGGTCATGATGTCGGTGATAGGTTATTACGCCAGATATCACAACGTCTGATTTCGATGGAGCTGACTTCCGGTACGCTTTATCGTTTAGGCGGGGATGAGTTTGCGTTTCTCTCGAGTGGCCTGACGGAGAGCAGTGCCGTTTCACGAGCACAAAATATATGCGATGCGATCAACCAGACCTACACTATTCATAACACGATTATCAATATAACTACCAGTGTCGGTATTGTCATCTCAGACACTGAACGCCGCTCCGACTATCTCTATAAATTTGCCGATCTGGCCCTTTATGAAGCCAAAAATGAAGGCGCGGGTAAGATAAAAGTTTTCCGGCAATGGATGTTAGAAAAACTGCAAGAAAGCCGGATCCTTGAGCATGATATGGCACTGGCGTTAGTGAACAAAGAATTCGTGGTTTACTATCAGCCTATTGTCGATTCTTTCAGCCGGGAAATTTACAGCTATGAAGCCCTTATTCGTTGGATACATCCTCTGAAGGGCCTCCTGTCGCCGGACAGCTTTATTCCTGTGGCTGAAAAAACAGGAATGATTAACGAGATGGGGAAATCGGTGCTTGAAATGGCCTGCCGGGAAGCCGCTTCCTGGGTGATTCCGGCTAAAATTTCAGTCAATGTCTCTCCTGTCCAGTTAAGCAGCAAAGCCTTTACCGGAATAGTACTGTCCATTCTGAACGAAACGGGACTTCCCGCTGAGCGTCTTGAACTGGAAGTGACTGAATCCTCTATCTTTACTGAGAGCAATACGCCGATGAATACGCTTAACAGACTGCGGGCTCTGGGGGTAAAAATATCCATCGATGATTTTGGTACCGGTTATTCTTCTCTTTCGCGCCTCAGCAAGCTTGCCTTCGATAAAATCAAAATAGACAAGTCCTTTGTGCATTCGATATCGACACAGGAAGACGCCCTTAATATCATCAGGCTCATCACCGGCATGGCGAAATCCCTCAATATGAAGGTCGTTGCAGAAGGTGTTGAAACGCAGGAGCAACTGGAAAGCCTTCAGGTGCTGGGCTGCGATTTCACTCAAGGCTATCTGTTTGGTAAACCTCAGCCTTATATAGATGAGAAAATCAAAAACGGTTAAATGGAAAATGTTCTTCCTGCCAGTGAATTCAGGGTTGCGGTTTTTCTAACTGGTCATACACCGAAATATTTCCCCCTGCTTAAACGCGACGGAAAAACTACAGGGGTAGCAGACTCTGCTGCCTACTCTATATAAAAGGAGGTCTTCAAGACTTCTGGCGCATCACGTATTGAGCGCCTCTGAAAGGTGCAGTATGTCATCACTCATCTCTTGTAACTCATTGATCAGTCTTGCCACATGGAAACCATCGCACACGGAATGATGCACCTGAACGGCAAGAGGCAACAATATTTTTCCATCTTGTTTGTAGTATTTTCCAAGAGTGAACATGGGGGAAAAAAAGTTCTGCATGTTAGCAATGTTGATACTAAAACTGGTAAAACTTACCCAAGGAATAGCCGATACGAAAAAGACATTTTCCCGAGATTCCTCCTTAGGCCAATAAGAAAGATTATTACTATAGCGTGCAACGTCTTCTGAATAAACGTCCTGGAAGTGATGAATATTGCCATCGTAGTGACTCCATAATGATGAAAATGTCTCCGTTTCATTATGGAAAATTGTATAGCTTGGATGAATGTCATTCCATATGACAAGCTCATTGTTCTTTATAGCCATACGGAACTCCGCATGACTGTTTACGACTTTAGAAAGGAGGAAAATAATAGTAGGGTAAAATTTCCAACCAACTTCTCTTATATGTTTTAGCAGCGCGGTAATATCTAACAGGACAGTTTGGTTAAATGTACATTGAGCAAATGACTGAAATACCTCAAAATGCTCCTTCCTTGCCCAACGAGATAAGTCAACAGGTGTATATTCCAGGGTTGTTTTTTTCATTTCTTAATCTTTGATTATAAATTATACATCAGTATGTTAGTCTAAGTTTTTTTATGAATTAAGCAAACATATAGAACCCAAACCGTTTAGGTAACGGACGCATTTTGGAGAGTAGCGCATCTTTATACAGGAGGGAAGGAAATTTAAAATATCAGATAATAAAAGTAGATTGTGTAATCTACTGGTGTTTTCCTATCAATAAAATGTCGTAGAATATCCGTTTCTCGCTCAACCCTGCCCTAAGAACGTTCACTGACGGCTCCGTGCCAAAGCCGGACGAGTAAGAGACATCCCACGACATTCATTGTACGCTATCGTCCATGGTTGTTATTACCGAAAGATATGAGCTTATGATTAGCGCAAAAAAATAATGACACATTATGTTATCGAACCTGAAGATGGCTATTTTGTTAACGGTACACCTCCGATTAAAAATATAACGGTTGTAGATTACGACCCAGTGTGGCGGATATATACTCGACAATGGAGCATTATATTACCTGGCAAAGTATTTACCTGTTTTCATGTTTAACGTCCGCTTCTCGTGTAAGTATCCCACCCAAGTGGGCCATACGCTTTTAGATATCTGACCCAACGTGCAGTAGCGTTCGCGATGTCCGCTACTCGCAGAAAGTCGACCGTCGGATATCTACAACATTAATGAACGCATCTAATAAACCCTGGCTAATTAGCCTATCTAATCGAATAAATCAGCTTGCGTTATGCTTGTCCTACACAACAGCTAAAGGATAACGTCATGCAAACTGTAAAACTGAACAATGGTATTGAAATGCCCCTGCTGGGATTTGGTGTGTTTCAGATGACGGATGCCGCTGAATGTGAAAGAGCCGTTATTGATGCCATCGATACGGGATACCGCCTGATTGATACCGCCGCATCTTACCAGAACGAAACCCAAGTCGGGAACGCACTGAAACAGACCGGTATCACACGTAACGAACTCTTCGTAACAACCAAACTCTGGCTTCAGGATGCAAATTACGAAGGTGCTAAAGCACAGTTCGAACGCTCTCTGAATCGACTACAACTTGATTACGTTGACCTGTACCTGATTCACCAGCCTTACGGTGATGTCCATGGGGCCTGGCGTGCTATGGAAGAATTGCAGCAGGCAGGTAAGATTCGCGCTATTGGCGTGAGTAACTTCCATCCTGACAGACTGGCCGATCTTATCTCATTCAACAAAGTTGCCCCTGCGGTAAACCAGATTGAAGTTAACCCCTTCAACCAGCAATTGTATGCCGTTTCGTGGATGCAAAGCCGCGGAATACAGCCGGAAGCCTGGGCACCCTTTGCTGAAGGTAAAAATGGTCTGTTTCAGCACCCCGTGTTAGCAGCAATAGGTCAGAAGTATGGCAAAAGCGTAGGCCAAGTTGTTCTGCGAGGGATCTTCCAGCGAGGCATCGTTTCGCTGGCAAAATCAGTGCGAAAAGAGCGCATGGAAGAGAATCTCAACATTCTCGATTTTGAACTCAGTTCTGAAGATATACTGCAGATTACCGCTCTTGATACCGCAACCAGCGCCTTCTTCTCTCACCGCGACCCGGCGATGGTGGAATGGTTGACTGGCCGCAAACTTAATGTTTAAGCCTCGATAACAGCGGTATTTATTCAATGCAAAAACATTATCTGGGTAAATCTGGACTCAAAGTATCCGCTCTTGGACTCAGTGCATGAGCTTAAGCCACGGCTACGACCCAGCGAGATATACTCGGCAGGCTATCAGGCTCATTCGTGCAGCGGTTTGAACGTGGCGTCACATTCTTCGATACCGCCGAAGTATATGGCCCCTTCCTTAATGAAAAGTTAATACCCGGACGGGTCCACAGCGAATGGCGGACCCGTTATTCCGAGTAACGAAGTGCATCGATCATCAGCGCAAAAGCGGGAGGATGTTGCTTACGGCTCGGGTAGTAAAGATAATATCCGGGGAAAAACGGACACCAGTCCTGCAGAACCTGGATCAATTCCCCTGACCTTACATAATCCTGCACCCTATCCTCAGGTATACAGGCGATACCAAAACCGGATAAAGCAGCATCAATCCTTTCCGCCTGCAGATTAAACGTTACCTGCCCTTCCACTCTGACCCGCAACGGTTTCCCTTCCTTCTCAAACTCCCAATGGTAAAGTCCACCAGCAGTCGGCAGGCGCATATTGATACACCGATGATTTTGTAGCTCGTGAGGTGTTTCGGGCACGGGCTTAGCAGCAAAATATGACGGTGCTCCCACCACAGCCATGCGCATGTCCGGTCCAATCCTCACAGCAATCATATCCTTATCCACGCTTTCGCCCAGACGGATCCCCGCATCAAAACGCCCCTCGACGATATCGACAAAGCCGTTATCAACCACCAGTTCAACATTGATTTCCGGATATTCCCTGAGGAAAGGTTTTAACTTCGGCCATACCAGACTTCGTGCGGCATGCTCCCCGGCAGATAAACGGATATTGCCGGAGGCGGTGCCGTTCAGTTGAACAAGCGATTCCAGCTCCTGTTCAAGATCGGCGATACGGGGTTCAAGGCAGGCAATAATTCTCTCTCCTGCTTCTGTAGGTGCAACGCTTCGGGTTGTGCGGGTCAAAAGGCGGATATTTAGCCTTTCCTCCAGTGCCTTCATCGCATGGCTGAGTGCTGACTGAGAAACACCAAGTTTGCCCGCTGCTTTGGTAAAACTTCGCTCCCTTGCTACCACAAGAAAGATTTGGAGCTCGTTGAAGTTTTCTTTGAGCATTGGCGATTTCCTTATGGAAGCATTCTGTAGTGGTCAACAAAAACTGGACACGGAGTTGGCGTTTTTCCGGGACAATCATTCTGATTCATTTGGCGTCAAACCACTATTATATTGATGAAGTCTGAGCTGGCTATAATATCCTGTGATGTAATTCGTTATCGCTGGGCTGGCTTCAGCAAAGTTCACGTAACATTATCCGGTACCCACGCCGTTTTCAGGTTTCTGAAGAGCCATTCCATCGGGCTGTTATCCCAGCAATTCCCCCTGTGGCTCAGTTTTATACCCTTGGTGGTGACCATCGCGGCGATACTACGTGCACCTGCTGAACCCTGACCTTGGCAATACACTTCACGCAAAAGACTCATTAATATCACGCGAGTCACATCAAACTTCTTCGGTTGCCACCAGTACTTATAACTGCTGCGATGGATCCCAGACACGTTGCACACAGCGGCAACAGGAAACCACACCCTGAGTTTCTCAACTAATGAGAATTGTTCAGGGCATCTGATATCAAGAGCACGGTAGCCTTTTTAAATATAACCCTATCGGGGTAATCCTGCATTTGCCAATTACCTGCAATGCCTATCAATTTAATTATTTACAGTGTCGTGATTAGTGCTGAATTTCTATTATTTAATATAAAACCACGTTTCATTTCATTGATTCTGATGTCTTATAAATTAGCTTTCTGCAGTATAATGACATTCGTGATAACAACCAACGCTATCTGAATTTGGATTATATTCTCCTGTGAATTGAGACTTTCATTTATCATTTATACCGAACAGTCTGTTTCTATACCATATAGATAGTGTTGAAGTTGAAATGTTCAAACTGACGTAGTGGCCAGTCTGAACATTTCAGAATATAGAAAAGCTGGGAGAATACGTGGATTATTACAGGGACAATACAGACTATTCTGACCAAGGTCATCTAAGCACATTGTACATAATCATAACAATTAACTAACAATAATCTGATAACAAACTGTTATTGAAACTCTTCATCAGAATCTTCCACTATTAGTAAGAATAGTCCCTACATTATCATGATTAAGTTGGCACTATTATAAATAACATAAGAGACTAGAACTAAGAATATTCCCCGCGAGCCGCGAGATGTTAATTATAAAAAAACGTTAAAACATCAAAAATAGTTATAAATTAAATAGATAGTTGAAGTCCCATACTTATTGCAAATATATTGACATCTTGTTATTATAAATATCAATCACTATGCTTATTATAAAAGTACCATTTATGATGCTTACCCATTTTCATTCTTACTACCTGGCCATATTGCTCCAGTGGTAAAAGTAGATGTCTTATTTTGTATATTGACATTTCACATTTGTCAGCTAATTCACGAGTAAGTAGTCCTTCAGGCTCACATTCTTTCAGTACATAAAGAATATACTCCTGCTCAGGCACACTCACCCCAGAGGATTTATTAATGCCCATCGCGATCATCAAGTTTTTTAAACCCACATTAGCGGTACTAAAACCGTGATGTGAATCAGAGCTGACGGATGTGGTTGTAATTTTCATGAGTCAATTCCTTCTGTCATTCCATTAATTATTCGCAGTATAGATTGCCCCTACAGGAACGGCAACATTAACCTTAGATTTCAGTTTATATAGCATTTTTATCTATCATTCACTTAACTTTATGATGAAAATTCTGATATAAGCGTGTATTTATAATTCCGTGTGGAGATAAAAATGCGGTTTGATATAGAGGGATTTATTACTTTCGATACCGAGGAAGCGTCTCTGGTTAACTTGTTGACCGGCGACTGTATCGAACTTTCAGCGACTTCCACCCGCCTGCTAACTAATTTGTTACAGTATCGGGGAGATATAATCTCACGCATTGATATTTTTCAGACGGTATTTGAAAAATATGGTGCCAGAGCATCTAACAGCAATCTTAACCAATACATTTCAACGCTTCGTCGCAGCTTGTCAGACCTTGGGATTGAGAAAGATGTTATTGTTACCGTACCACGAATTGGTTTTAAGATTTCTGATGAAATAATTGTTACAGCCGACAGTGATTATCATTCATCATTCATCCTTCCAGCTGTTAGTCCGGAACTGCCCAGAAAGAGTTTTGTCTGGCAACATCGCAATGTTTCCGTTTTTTCCTTGTTACTTTTTATGAGTATTTTACTTTTCACTGCTCTGTCTTTCTATAAAAAACAGACCCCTGATCAAGTCATTATGCAAGATGAATGTAGCATTTACATACCCGACTCAATGTCCAGGACTGAAGTATTAAATAACATTAAGAACATAAAATTTTTACCGTCTGTCATTGATTGTTCTACGCCTAAAAAAATTTATTTTTTAAAGCGGCAAATCAATGGCGCTAATGGGTTAGGTGTTTATATAAATACATTTATTCTTGAATGCGGTTTTAAAAACAACCAATGTCATAGCTATTACTATAGGGTAATAAAAAATGCGTAAATATTTTTTAACACTTTCCATTTGCATATTAATGATAATTTTATTGTTATTTTTTTATTTCAGTGCTAGTAATGAAAAAATATTTTCCTGTGAATCTAAGTATAATGTCACTCAGTACATGAACGATAGCACTCTGCGTTCACAGGGAATACTGTCCGTGGAACTTTCTGGCGATGATTTTCTAATCAACTTTGAAGGTTTACTTACCAGTAACGATAAGAACTATATTGTCTCTCGCAATATCGACTTGACATTAAAAAAATACAATAACAGCGACTATCTTTACCACATTACTGAAATGAAAATAATCCTTCACGACCATGATAATCTGCCAGAAAACATTGCTCAACAAAGCCTCTTTGGTAGCCTGGACAATGACAGAATCATCTATATCAACCGAGTTAACGATGATACTATTTTATTCGGTAATCAAATGTTATCTCAATATGGTTGCGAACGTAAATAATCAAACACTGATTATGATTTCTTTTATTAATTGAATATTATAACGATATCATGACGATACATTTACTTTCTACATTAGCCAGCATTGCAAATACCATTGATATGATTAACCCGAAGCTGAGCCTGCATCATGTAAGAACCGCGTTTATTGCATCTCATATAGCAAATCTGGTTGATTTATCTCCTGGCCGACAACGTAAAACCGTTCTTGCCTCATTGCTCCATGATATCGGTGGTTTAAACGAACAGTCACGTCTGAAGCCCCTTAATTACCTCGACGGTGAACACAATAACCATGCGCTGATTGGCAGCGAACTGCTTAGCTGGATACCGCTTTTCCGGCCTCTGGACAGGATTGTTCGCTATCACCATACTCCGTGGCGCAATGGACTGGAGCACTATATCGAAGGCGAACGGGTTCCCGAAGAGATCCATCTGTTATTTTTTGCCAATAGAGTTGACGTACTCTATTGCCAACACCGCACGCAGCACCCCGCATATTCAGGTAAAGAACTGCTTAACATCATCAACGCTGGAGCGAACATCCTCTATAAAGAAGAGTATATTCAAGCATTCAGATCACTCTCGTCCAATGAGCATTTCTGGTCAGTCATGGCCTCCTGCAACTATCGGGACTACATCAAAGAAATCGACGGAATTAAAAACGACGGCATCTCATTACATAATCTACGCAATATCGCAGCACTGCTTTCTTTTATCATCGATCAATTTAGCCAGCAGGTTCCGTGGTATTCCACGGCAGTAGGTCGCATTGCTGGTTATCTGGCCGCCAAAATAGAAATGAGCACAGCACAAATATTGAAAATCGAAATTGGTGGGTTATTACATAATATTTATAGCCTTGACCATCGTATGCCAAAAAAGTGTTCATCTGCGGCGGAGGAAATCACAAAACCGCCCTATCTCATTGAAGGAATTGATGATATTTTTGAGTGAATGATGGTACAAAATAATACAACTCCCAATAAGTTGAACGCTAAAAATCCAGGAACCAGAAGTGGCGCTTATCGCAGTTGCTCGCCAGGTGGTTACTGCACTAAATGGCACCAAGGCGAATGATCATTCATTGAATCAGCTTATTAAAAAAATCAGAGAGAGGAAGTGAATCGCATCGAGCAACTCACTAACCCCACCTAAGACCTATTCTAGCCTGACTACATTCAAGCGCTCAAACCACCGTCCAGCACGAGAGTTTGTCCGGTCATATATTGACTCCCCTCGCCGATTAAAAAGGCCACCGTCTGGAGTACATCGTCCGTTTCCCCAAGTCTGCGCAAAGGAATGGACTGGCGCAGTTCTTTTAATTTTTGCGCAGGTATCTCTTCGAGCATTTCAGTGCGAATCAGGCCCGGCGCCAGGCAGTTCACCCGAATACCAAAACGCGCGACTTCCAGCGCCAGGGAGCGAGCCATTCCGCTCATCGCTGCTTTGCTCGCAGCGTACGCAGTCTGACCCACATTACCTTTTAGCGCACTGACCGATGACATCAGTACCATTGAACCCCGCTTCTGCATCAGCATGGCCGGTAGCAGGATCCGATTCCAGTTAATCATTGAGATAACGTTGGTTTCCAGAACCTCGCGCCAAAGCGCAGCAGTTTGATGAATATGCAGGCCATCACGGGCTATCCCTGCATTATGAATTATCGCTTCTGGAGCCCCCCACTTAGCCAGCAAATCTTGTGCTAGCAGTTCAACCTGTGCTTCATCGTTGCCGTCGCAGACCATTCCGTGAACCCAATGGGATGCATTTCCGTCCATTACCTGAGCCTGGGTGGCATGAATAGCACCTTCGTCTCGCCCGGTAAATACCACGTTCCAGCTTTGCCCTAATCCAAGAACCAGCGCGCGGCCTATACCACGGCTACCACCAGTTACCAGTATCCATTTTTGCGACATATTAGTTGCCTAACTTTTTGATGATATGCTGACACAACTCACCAAGCGTTATATTTGGATTTTGGATAAACCAGTCTGCTTCCAGAGTAATGTTGTATTCGCGTTTTGCCAGCACCATGAGTTCGACGTAGTCCAGACTATCTAATCTCAATTCCATGAGCCGGGTATTCTCAGTAACCTCATCAGGCTCTAAATCTTTGGCATCGCAGATCATTTCACATACTTTCCCCAGAACATCTTCATACTTAATCATAATTTATCCTTAATTATCAGTTATTAACTGGTCCAATTTTTAATGTAACTACATTCGTCATTATCATGTCATCTACTTGCGCTGCCGCGGTAATACGCACTACAGCCCCTGTTTCTACCTGGCCCACGACCAGTGAAGGTAGCAGCCAGAGTGAGAGCGAGTCAGGGTCGATTAACGGTCTTTTGTGTAAAAGACGAACATCAAATACCACTTCCTGATGAGTTTGCAGCACCGGGTAGCGAGTGAAAATTTGCTGCAACGAGGTTTCTCCCTGACCGATCAGAGCCGCAATATTTTCTTGACGCAGCAGAGCTTCATCACAAATCAGCTGGCGAAAGAGCAGCGCATCCAGAAACTGCCACTGCGCCAAATCAGGCCAGGCACTGTTGAAATGGGATTGCAGTGTAAGCAATACCTCAGGAGAGAGTTCGCTGGGCTGCTTATCCACCAGTGATTCAGGTTCCGCAGCAAGGCTCATCTGACATGACAGGCAGGCTTCACCATTCTGTGGGTTACTCACTGTAGCAGCAGATAAAACTCGATTTTTCGTCACTCCCGGCGTTAATAGCCAGTCGGTATCACACCATAGTGGCCGACGCAGGCGAACCAGGCATTTTAAATAACGTTCAGCACTCGGTAACGGAGATGGCAGCCGTTGCTGAGCATCATGTTTCACATCCAGCAATGCACGCATCCCATGGACGCTTAGCTGATCCCCTCCCATTGCGCGCGCGGCTGTGAGGGAGAAGTGAATCGGGTTATCATCACCGGAAAATGCCGCCCACTGCTGCGCATCGGTAAGAGTGTAGCGCAACTGTGTCACTGGTGTTTCTCCAGTACTAACGCTGCGTTCGCACCACCGAAACCGAAGCTAAGATTCATGACCCGCCGAACATCTCCTTTACGATGTCCTTCAGAGATATAGTCAAGGTCACACAGCGGATCAGGCTCATTTAAATGTGCTGTTGCGGGCATAATCCCGGTCGCCATCGCTTGCAGGCAGACTATCGTTTCGAAGCTGCCTGCTGCGGCTATAAGATGCCCGGAATAAGATTTGGTGCTGGAAACAGGAATTCGATAAGCTTCCTCACCCAGAGCTTTTTTCAGCGACTGTGTTTCATTAATATCGTTAAGCGGCGTAGATGTACCGTGGGCGTTAATATAGTCGAGATCGGAAGGCTGAAGGTCTGCACTACGCAGTGCCCACTTAATGGTGTGCTCGCGAGCCACACAGTCTTCCGCTGGAGAAGTAAAGTCCACTGCATCGGAAAAATTGGCATAACCCGTGACTTCGGCAAGAATTGTCGCTCCCCGCGCAAGAGCGCTTTCACGTTCTTCCAGACACAGTACTGCTCCCCCTTCCGAAAGTACAAACCCGCTGCGCTGCAAATTGAATGGGCAGCTGGCTCGCTCTGGCGATTGGGTTTCACGGCTCAGCGCACCGAGTATATCGATATTCCAGATGGAGAAAAGGGTGTTTAACGACTCGCCAGCACCCGCCAGCATCATGCTGGCACGCCCATAGCGAATCGCATCATAGGCCTCGCCTATAGCAATGGTACCTGTGGCACAAGCGGCAACCGGGGTATTCTGGTAACCGCGCAAATTCCACAGCTGGCTACAAGCTGCGGTGGTCACGTTCGGCATAGCGAAAAAACAGTTAAAAGGCGAAGAGACGCCTGTGCTATTGAACTCAGGCACCGCCAGATAATTTTCATCCATCCCCGCCCAGCCAGCCCCGATGACGGTGCCGCACATAAGAGGATCGTAGAATGCCGTGGGTACCTCACCGGCAAAGGCCATCGCCACCGCTTCCCGTGCAGCAGCCAGCGCCAGACGCGCATGACGAGGCAGACGACGACGAATAACGGCAGGAACCCCCTTGAGGCTAGGTTCGTTCTCAATCTGACCAATAAAATGGGTGTGGATGCCGTGAGCTGACAAGTCGATATAGCGATAACCTTGACGGTAGTCCATGATAGCCTGCCAGCTTTCAGCAGCATTATTACCAAGGGGAGTCACCGCGCCATAACCGGTTATCACTACGCGATAAGGTGATTTATTGTGACTCATTCTGAGATGTCCTCTGTTGCAAATTATTGCCTCCCTGTGCCAGCCAAAGCTGCAAAGTGGCATAAAGATAGTCGTACTGGTTCTGCGCCAAGCTGTTCTGCACATCAAGTAGCGCATCCTGGGCGTTCAGTAGAGTCTGGTAATCCACCGCACCTGCGCGATAGCGACTTTCAGTGAGAGTCAGACGTTGCTGACCCAAAAGCAGTGATTGCTGCAGACGTGTGCGCTGCTCGTCAGCGTTCAGTCGTTTTTCCATCGCGTTGTCCACTTCCGACAACGCGGTATAGGCTGTGCGGCGGAAATTCACCGCTTCCTGCTGTACATTTAAACTGGCCTGTTCCACTGTGAGCTGTACCGTATTCCATTGGATAAAGGGCGCACCAACGCTACTGCCAACAGCCCGCATCGGGTTATTAAACCACTGCTGAAATATCTGGCTGCCGGCACTGAGCGTTCCCTGCAGTGAAAGCGTGGGATAGAAGCTCAATCGTGCAGCATCTGACCCCGCCAGTGCTGCGCGCAGACGAGATTCAGCCGCCTGGAGATCTGGCCGGCTGCCAAGTACAGCAAGAGGCGTAACACTGGCGATAGCAACATGCTGACGAACATCGAGTTCAGTGGCCTCATCGGTATGCTGGACGGGTGGGCGATTCAGTAGCACTGCCAGTGCGTTACGTGAAATTGTCCGCTGCTGCTTCATGTTTAGCTGCGCATTCTCACGACTGATGACCGTCTGCCGGGCTTGCAGTACATCCAGTAAACCAACCTTACCCGCCCGCTGCCTGGACTCAATCTGAGCCAGTGTCTGCGTGGCTATATCCAGACTGGTTTTCTGATAAGCCATCTGCTGATTAAGTAGAGCAATATTCCAGTAAAGCTGCGCGGTAGTACCAATTGTTGACAGAATCGTGGCACGATAGTCTTGCTCGCTGGAAATTGCCTCCCACTCGCTTTGCTCACGGATCCGCGCCAGCTTACCCCAAAGATCCAGCTCATAACTCAGTGACAAGGAAGCACTGTAGTTCTCCTGCGAATCTCCCCCATTCAACGGCTTTGAATTCGAGCCAGAACCATTGAGTCCTACATCAGGGCTGATATTGGTTTGAGTTAATCCAGCCGCAATACGCGCTTGCTTCAGGGTTAAGGCGGCTGCAGCCAAATCGTTATTACTTTCCAGCACCTGGCCAATCACCCTTGATAGCCGTGGATCCGCGAAGCGCTCCCACCAGCGACTCTTTTCCTCCAGCGAGAGGATAGGGTTCTGCGGCTCTGTCCGCTGCCAGTTTTCAGGCACCGATAACAGTGGGCGCTGATAATCGCTACGGGTCAGAGATCCACATCCTGTCAGCATTAAAGTTAATAGTATTAAAGTCAGCGGTCTCATTCGCGTGCCAGCGCCTCTGTTGGATTTAGTCGCGCTGCCCGACGCGCCGGGAAATAACCGAACGTCAGGCCAATCAGGGCAGAAAAACTACAGGCCATAATCACTGGAAGCCAAGTGAATACCATGGAAAATTCCTTTGTCAGCAAGGCAAACAAATTACCCGCAGCCAACGAACCTAAAACGCCAGCCAGCCCGCCAAGCGAACAGATCAGTACGGCTTCAATTAAAAACTGATGCATAATGTCGGAAGGTCGCGCTCCCACCGAAAGCCGAATACCAATTTCATGCGTTCGCTCGGTAACAGAAACCAGCATGATGTTCATCACTCCTACTCCACCAACCAGTAGCGAGATTGCCGCAATTGCGGTGACCAGCAGTGACATTGAGTTGGAGGTTTTTTGCAGTGCTTTGGCGAGCTGCTCATCCGTCTGGACAAAAAAATCTTTTTTGCCGTGTTCACGGATCAGAAGTCTTTCCACACGCTGCCCAGCCTCTTGTGGCGCTAGCGTCTCTTGAAAACGCAGCGTTAACGCCTCCAGCGGTTTATCGCCAGTAATCCGTTGCAAAAGAGAGGTATAGGGGATCCATGCCGACATAAATCCACTGATTACCTTAGGCCCAGGTTTGCTGGCTACTCCTATCACCCGCCACGGTGCGCCTTTGATTTGCACAATTTTACCCAACGGATCTTCACCGGGAAACAGCACCTCTTTGCTGGTTTCATCCAGTATCAACACAGGTTCCCGAGTGTCGACATCCTGTTGAGTAAAACCGTTACCGTTAACAAAACGGATCCCCTGCAACGAAAAAAAGTCAGCGGAAACTCCGGATAGAATGATCGAGGAAGCAAAGCTCTGACGTACCGCGGTGGTCATGCTGGTGACAACTGGTGAGACTCCCAGCACCCAAGGCTGCTTACTGAGGCTGGTGATATCATCCAGCGACAGCGCTCGCTCCATATCCGGGCGCTTGCTACCCCAGCCGAGGCCGGGACGGATTTCAAGAGTGGTGTTACCCAGTTTGCCAATCTCGTTCATGATGGTCTGCCGAGCGCCTTCTCCCACTGCCATTGAGGAGACCACAGATGATATGCCGATGATTATCCCCAGCATTGACAGAAAGGCGCGCATCCGATGACCCAGCAATGAACGCCACGCCATCCGTACTGACTCCAATAAACTTCTCGACAGCGAGGCACGACCATTAACCCCTACCACAGGCAGCAGCTGAATCTCGCCATTATCACGAATATCCTGGGTATTATCGGCAATAATCTGTCCATCACTTATCTCGATGATTCGCTGCGCCTGCTGTGCCACTTCACGATCGTGGGTCACGATGATAACTGTGTGACCATCAGCATTGAGCTGATGTAGAACATCCATTAGCGCCCGCCCGCTAACGCTATCCAGCGCTCCGGTAGGTTCATCGGCAAGAATAATCTGTGCGCCGTTAATCAGTGCCCGACAAACACTGACTCGCTGCTGTTGCCCGCCGGAAAGCTGCGCAGGTTTATGCTGTAAGCGCGTATCAATCCCCAGCTTTCCCGCCAGTAACGCAATTCGTGCCTGACGTTCAGCCGCAGGCATCGCGGTATAGAGCGCAGGGATGGCAATATTCTCTTCTGCCGTCAAGTAAGGCATCAGGTGATAACGCTGAAAAATAAACCCCAGCCAACGACTTCGTAGCTCAGCAAGTGATGCACTATCAGCCTGATGGGTGGCAATCCCGTTGATATAAACTTCACCGCTACTGGGCTTATCCAGGCAGCCGATAATGTTCATTAGCGTGGACTTACCCGAACCAGAGGCACCCATAATCGCCACCATCTCACCAGGCATAATGGTCAGGGAAACTGATTTCAGCACCGAAATAGTCTGCGTCCCAGCGCTAAAATTACGGGTAACGTTGTTTAATTCGATAAGCGGCTTAGTCATCAGACAGACCCTGTATCCTGAGGGATAACAACCCGTTCGCCAGGCTGTAATCCTTCAAGAACCTGCGCGTACTGGCGGTCGTTAATCCCGATGCGGACGATTCGTTCCTCATTACCCTGTTCCTGATGGACCACCACTAAGTAGCGATCATCTCCCAGCGAATGTCCCAACGCAGCCACGGGTATGCGTAGCGTCTCTTTTACCTGTGCGATGCGAATAAACACCTGTGCGGTCATTGAGGTTTTTAGCAAACGTTGCTGGTTATCAACTTCAAAAGTGCCGTTATAGTAAATTGCATTACTTTGCTGATTACTGGCAGAAGCGCTACTATTTTGCTCCTCTAGCGCCTCCAGAGGTGCGGACTGGACATAGCCCAGTTCCCCTTCATAACGTGTCTGCGGATCGGCGATGACGTAAAACCACAGCGGCTGCCCCGGATGAATTTTCTGGATATCAGCTTCAGAAATGCGTGTTTGCACCTGCATTTTATCGAGTTCAGCAAGTACCAGAATGGTTGGTGCGGTTTGTGAGGAGACGATGGTTTGTCCCTCATGAGTGATAATACCCAGCACTTCACCATCCATAGGAGCAACAATTCGGGTATAACCGAGGTTGGCAGTAGCGGTTTGCACGCTCATTTCCGCCTGCACAATCTGAGCCTCGTTTACCGCAATCTGCTGAACCTGAGTGGTATACTGTGCCTGAGCCTGTTCAAGATCGCTGTTCACTCCAGAACCATCACGGTTCAGTGCTTTTTCTCGAGCCAGTGCTTTACGGTACTGTACCAGCATGGCCTCAGAAGCTAATTTTTGCGCTTTTGCGCTAGCCAGTTGCGCGGTAGTATTGCGCAAGTCTGATAGCTGCAACGTCGGATCAATTTCGGCTAATAGCTGCCCTTTTTGCACCCGTTCACCTTGGTGAACGTACAGCTTACGCAACTGACCGCTAACCTGAGCACCAACACTTACCTGAAGAGCAGGTTTGATCGTGCCGCTCGCCAGTACCACCTTTTCTATATCCCCACGATCGAGTACGACGGTATAGAGAGATTCAGCTTGCGTCGGAAGCGATCGCTGGTAGAAAACGGTGGCGATGATAATGACGACCGCGGTCAGCACAAACGACAACGTTTTACGATGACGTAAAAATCCTCGCATCATTGCACTCCCATACCCTGCTCTGTCGCATGCAGTTCGCCTTCACTCAGATGATAAACCCGCGAGAAGTGATGCAGAATAGACTGGCTGTGAGTCACCACAATCAGTGTTTTTCCCTGTTCGCGGCAATGCTGGCACAGTGAAGCTACAACTGTCTGTGCTGTTTCAACATCCAGATTAGCGGTCGGTTCATCAAACAGTAAAATGGGGCGCGCGCTGTAAAGCGCCCTTGTCAGCATCAGCCGTTGACGCTGGCCTAAAGAGAGCGCTGAGTTGTTCTCTCTGATAAGTGCCGCCATTCCCCCTGGCAACGACTGAATCACTGGCTCCAGCGACATTTTACTGATCAGTGCTTCCACTTTTCCTTGGTCGCTGTCACTGTACCAAGGATCAAACAGGGTAATATTTTGCAGTACTGAACCGTTAAACAGAATGTCTTCCTGGCTTTGCAGCCATACCTGAGATGCTAACTGTTGTACGCTCGCCTCATCGCTGTTCAGCAGAATTCGCCCACTCTGTGCGGAAAACAGTCCGGCCATCAGCCGCAACAGGGTACTTTTCCCGGCACCCGAATCACCAACAATGGCCACCTGATCCCCAGGCTTTAGTCCCAAGTTAACGGCATTTAGTACAGGCACTTGTGGGCTATAATGAAAACTCACCTGTTCGAACGCCACATGTGGAACTACATTCCCGACCAGTGGAGTAAATGTCGCTGGCACTACTTCACCCTTCGTAAACAGACTCTGTGCACGGGTATCAATCACATGCAGTTGTGATTTGCGGATCACGGCATAGAACATACGCGTAACGTAAGAAGTGAAGATCTGTCGTAAAAAGCTATAAGCAAAAAAGTCGCCCAGTGAGATTTGTTTAGCCTGTACCAGCGGTAATACCACCAGCATAAAGACAACCATCTCAAGACTACCAGTCAGTTGATAGAGTCCCTCTTTCACCTGTTGATATACTTTCTGCCGCTGGAGGCAGGTGAAAAGATCGTGCGACAAACGAGCAAACTGTGATTTACGCTGCATTTCCAGCCCGGCACTTTTAATGGTTAATGCCCCTTGCAGGGTTTCCATAAAAAAGTCATTCAGGGTCGCGCTTTTAACCTGTAGCTGTTGCGTATACCAGCGGTCACGGAATATTGCCCAGATGCTAATCAGCCCCATAAAGACAATGCCCACGGCGGAAATGAGCGCTAATAATGGGGAGATCCAGAACATAATGCCTAATGCGATGACACAAATAATCCAGTCTGAACGGAGTCCATTATCCAGCTCGATTTTTTGTAGCATACCTCCCTGCCAGGCAATAAATCGGCTAAAAATCTCTCCCGGTGCACGTTTTTCAAAAAAACGCAGCGGATTATTCAGTAATCGGGAAAAGCCGATATTGCCATTAAGTAGAACAAAACGACGGATGAAACGTTCACTAACCACCCTGACGCCCAGCGCTAATAATGTAGATACTACAAAGGCAACAATGAACCACATATAAGGAAACTGCGTATTCTGGTCACCGGAGAAGGCGTCATTAATGGCACTACTGACCATTGTCGGCATCAAAAATAGTGTTAACGACACCAGAAAGGTTAACAGCATCAGTTTATAAATATTCGGTACTGATGCCGTCTCTTTCAGGCTCATCGCCCGAGGCATCTCTTCCGGTGTTCCAAGGATCACCGGGTTAGAATTGGTTACCCTGTCAGGAGATCCCTCAAGGATCAACGCATAACCGCTAATCTCTTTTTTTAATGCAGAAAACGGCAGCCACTGCTGGCCAATCGCCGGATTCATCACGCAGACATAATCCCCTTTACGCCATACTAAAAGAACATAGTGGCTGGCTCCGTAGTGCAAAATTGACGGGAAAGGTAGCGCATGAAGTTCATCGTGATCGAACAAAACCGGTGCCGTGGCAATACCAATTTGTTGCAGAATGGCGGATAAATCGCCCAACGAAGTCCCATGATCAGACGCAGGAAAAATTTCCCGTAAGTGAGTGAGAGGGCACTGAATATTTTGTGTTTGCGCCAGCATCGAAATGCAGGAAAGACCACATTCATTGGCCTCTTCCTGAAAAACCATATCAGGTATAATTTTTTTCATTATTTTACGTCAGTGATTAATAAAATAGAGCGAATGGCTATGCCACAACAGCCAATCCTGCGGATAATCACGCAGGGTATTTTCGATAATTAGCGGTAGATTTTTCGTCACCTCTTTTGGCGACATAGGAGAATAGGTTTTTATTTTTATCCCTCCCTGATAATAGAGATGATAAAAAACGACCCGTGCACCCACAATGCGAGAAAAACGCTGTACACCGCTATGTAATTTCGCCGGCCGATCAAATAGCCGACAGTTTATTTTCCCTGAATGCGCTTCATGGGTCTGTACCGTATAATCAGCAGGAATATCCGGAAAAATAATCATATTTTCCCGCCCTTCAATAACGTTGTTTACCAGCGCCATCATCTCACTGGCAAGTGATGTATTATCCTGATGGATAGAGCAGTAAGAGAGTGCAACGTTGCCCATTTTCCGACTGGCAACGGTATAGCTTTCCGCACTAGAGGAAACGATCACACTGGCTTTCCCAGGTGTCACTCCGGCTCCAACCATCGCAGCCAGGATATCTGATATACAGTGCAGAGGCGCAAGCACGACTGGCTCGTTTTGTAGTACCAGTGGGGCGACGACAGCATCCAGCTCCCGGACACAAGCCTGCATCTGAGACATCGTAGCCCGGTGCTGCCCCCAAGTCGCACCCATCTCAAGTAACTGACGACGCAGAGCTATCGATGAAGCATCAATTCGCCCTTCGGCACCCGTCAGACAGCGATAATTTTCTGTTGCTACGGCGGTACGACCGCGATAGCGTCTGCCGATCAGCTGCAACCGACAAAGTACGTTAACGACTTTTAACAGCAGTGGCATAGAAATGTAACGTATCAGTCTATGTACGGCCTTTTGACCGTACTTATAGCCGTACTCGGTGGTTAACACAGATTCCCGCCTGCCCAGGCGCGCTAACCATTTTCTTGCGCTAAATACGCTCCAGACAATTAGAAAGCGCGTCACGCTTATTCCTGCTTTTCTGTTAATAGCTGGCGCATATGGTCGCCAAATTCAGGAAACGCCCGATCCTTCGCCACAACGAATTGTTTATTGACAATAAACAGTGGTGTCGCATTAATCTCATAGTGATCGGTTATTTTTTTCATATATTCCAGACGTTCGGAAACGGCTTTGCTCTGGCGTATTTGATGATATTTTTCAACATCGATATTATTTTTCCCCAACCAGCCGTTAAGCACATCATCGTCGGCTAAATTAATTCCGCGAGTAAGCACCGCGTTAAATGCCGAGTCACGCATTTGATGCTCAACACCCATTACTTCCAGGGTTGCAAAAATCGGGGAATATACTGCCAGACCCGATCCTTCACCAGTAATATGAATAACTTCAAAGGTACTGTCTGCTGGTAGAGTGGCAGCAAATTTTTCGATATCTTCTTCGTTCGAGGCGCAGTAGTGGCAGCCATAGGATATCACTTCAATAATGCTGTTCTCATTTGTTATTGGGCTACTGGAAACTATTGCGCTATCAACTTTCCGTAGCGAATCAAGCGAACTACTACTCAGTGAGAAAGTATTGAAAACAAAAATTTGATAACATAGCACAGTAATCAGTGACGAAATTAACGCCACAATAAATGTATAGCCAATGGCGGTAATTGGTTTTATTTTCATGTCGGTAATTAACTCTAAAAAGCAATAACTGATTATATGGAGGGGGTTACCCCTCCATATATTTAATTACTACTACAGTCTGTTTGGACTGATGCAAGCAGTAGCGTCAGCATTTTTCATAACGTTTGTAACGTTACCGTGTTTATCGGTACAAGTCAGAACTGCTTTACAAGAAGCAACACCACCAACAGTTACAGTCTCATAAGAGCTAACACAAGTTTCTTTAGTTCCACCAATAATAGCTGCAGCTTCAATCATGTTTAACTTTTTCATTTAATTTATCCTTAAATATTTATATTGAGATATGTATTTACTTATTTACTGCTTACTACTTACTTGCTAAGTCCCTTGCTAAATGGCTAAGTTCCTTGCCTGTAATTCTGTCAATATCATGCCTCCGGCTAAATTACGCCAAAGGCATAGCTACGATATATTTGAAAGCATTAAACAGCTCAACATTATTTTTAGCGTTTAACTTTTTCATCAGTTCCCGTTTACAGCGACTCAAACGGCGAACATCAATTTGTTTTTCAGAGGAAATTAGCGACAGTGACTTTCCTTTTAATATTTCTTCCATTAACCACCAGTCATCGCCAGAGATGCTATTTTTAAAATCTCTCTTCAGCCATTTCTGCTGTGTATAATTAACTAGAGAGCGGCTAAAAAAAACATTTCCCGCCATTATGGAATCGGTACTCTGAATAAAATTCAAAAAATTGTCCAGCGATTCATTCTTTAATAACCAACTTGCTTGTGGAAAAATCGCATGCAGTGCAAAAAATAGAGAGATATTATTTTCCCCCAATAAGATAACCAACTGCTGATTTTTGTTGCAGTGATGTTCTTTAATCGTGTGCAGTGCGTTAATACGTTCGTCAGGCAAACTATCAATATCACAGAGGATCCAGTGCCGTTCATCTTTTTGTGTAGGCAAACGTAGTATGTCTACCAATTGAGAGAAACTTTCAAACTTTGAAAATTTGACACCCTCTTCACTCGTCAAAAGGTCGGTAACCACAAAGCGCACACCTTCTGAAAAAAAGATGTTTTTAGCGTAAAGAAATAAATGGCTACTCATATTTAATCAACTTAGATATGTTTACTGATAATTTAGGATGTAATTCGCTGTTGCGCGAAAAGCACCAGTTTGCAAAGTCTGGTTACTCAATGCATCCGGCTCCCCTTCCACAAAAGTTTTAAAATTTAACTGCATGGTGGCATCAGAAATAGCCGCCGCACTGGTTGGTGTATCCAGTACAATTGCCGTGCCGTTACTCTCTTCTAAACCAATACCAATCCCGCTGGCAGAATTAGGTGATACCGAAGTTATTGCCAGCCGATCAGTCATATTGACATTTCTGGTCCCGCTAAAAGTGACAGTAACAGACTTAAATATCTCCGAACTACAGCCCTGCAGTTCAATGTTAAACTCCTGAGGCGCTGATTTTCTTTCTGCATAGAGTGTACGAGTTGAAATCTCACCAAAATCTACAGCAATCGTTTGTGACGAAGGTACAATACTGCAGCCCAGAGCAACAACCGTGCCTCTAAAGTTTATATCACCACCAATCAGCTCGCCCATGGCATGCGCTCCGGTGATTACCGATAATGAAGTAATAAGTATCATCGGTGCGATTAATTGACGCATGCTATCCCCTTACTGAAACTCTGCAACTACAGTGGCTGATGCTTGAAAATCGCCCTCAAGAACGTCTGTCCCTGCCTTCGCAATCGGCGCGGCATACAGATTCCAAGTTCCCCGGTTGCTTGCAAAGCCAGGTACATTATAAAATTTATTCGCAGCAACCAAATTGCCGCTGGCGTCCTTAAGCATAATGCCAAGGTTCGATCGATCGACTGCTCCAGTGGTACCCAAATACTCGCTATTAAAACTGGCAGGATTAGCCTGTTGTATCCCCAAGCGAATATTCAAGTTACCCGTCGCAAAACTGCCTCCTTCGCACTCCACCTTAATAGGCACATTCTGACTATAATTGGAGCCATCAAGCGCTGAACCAGAGCTGGGAATAGTGCCAAAATCAACGGTAATCGGTGCACCAGAATTAACAATGCATTTATCTGGAACAGTAATGACTCCGGAATTAATACGAATAATTGCCATTGGGTTCGGCCCCATTGCGCTGCTGCGACTGCCCAGACGCCCAAATAATTGCGCTATTTCAGTACCAAGCAAATTAACACCGTTGATAATCGGCTTGGTTATCATAAACGTCACAGTACCCCTGGATCCACTCTCAAAGGGAAAGAGCTGAGTCTCTGGCGGTTCACAATTGTTCCCAGGGTTATTGTTTGAAACATTATCAAAAGGAACGGCTCGCGTTTGCGGGTTTGGGCCGGCAATATAGATTTCAATTTTTACATCCATATAATCGTTAAGCTTTAAATAGCCAGCCGTCTGCCCCGCCTGAAGCAATGAAGCTCTGGCGGTGTAAAAAACAGATTCCCTTGTCATGGGCGACGCACAGGTTGCTCTGGCAAGGTATTGCTGATCGTTCAAAGCAAACGCATAAGGAATAATCTGCCCAGCCCTATTATTGGTAATGTCCTGGTTCACTACGTCAATATCATAGACTTTAGGACCGCCAATGGTATTAATTTCCCCTTCAACGGCACTTGCTTGCAGGGGCAACAAAATGCTGCAGAGTAAAAGAGTGGCGCGAAATTTCCGCCCTGTAACCATTGTCGCCATTACTGATACTCCATTTTCAGACGTAGTGTTCCGCTAAAATGACCTGCGCTAACGTTTTGACCGGTAGACTCAAGCACCGCCAGAAATGTCTGACTGCTATCACCAGATTTAACAACAAATGGCGCATGAGTCTGATTAATATCCAGTGGTCGCTGTTTGGCATCCAACAGGCGAATAGCGGCTCCAGATGAGCTACCTGTCATGCGTAGTAACTGGCTATTATGCTCGTCCGATTCGCCGATAAGCGTCATCTGAACCGCCTGCTCACCCGTGGTATAAAGGTGCTTTGTGTTTCCTGTCGTTCTTGATGCGATGCTATCTCGTGCCTGCGCCGCACCTTTCAGACAATCTCTGAGTTCAACACGAACCAGCGCTGGTTGGCTGCGATCACCGGCCCGATGGAAACCACGCGCACTAATTTCTCCCAAGTCCACAGTTTGCAGACGACTCTCGGGGGCAAGAACACAGGGAGAAGCATAAACGGAACCACTGAATATCACGTTTCCGCCATCTTCCCCCTGATGATCCCGGTTATAATGCTGCGGTTGTAGCGGAACATTGATGTCGGCCAGTACAGGCATGCTGATACTGAAGACAAACAGTGCTAATAGCGATAAACGTGTTTTCATCGTCAGGTTCCTCTTTAATTACCCTTGCTGTGCTGAAGGTAGAGCTTTACAGATAGTTCCTTCACAACGGTATTTCAGTTCCGGATGACCGCCATAATCATTGACATACATCATCGAAAAATCTTTTACGTTAGCGTTGGTTATCTTAAATTCGAGACTAGATTTCGGTGCAATCATAATCCCCGGAAAATCAGTTATTTTGCTGCCGCCTGACCCTGTCAAACCAATAACAGTGATGTAGTAAGGCGTTGGATTTTCCGCACTCATCTTATTGCCTATTTTATTAAACACGACTTGATCCTGCCAAACCTCACTTTTGCTTTTGGGGATAACAGGTGTCGGGCGGTAAAAAAGTTTAATCCGCGACTGCATCGCTAACTGCAACACGTTCGCTTTATCCGGTTTAGGTGGAATTTCACGCACGTTTAAATAAAACAGGGTTTCGCGATCCTGAGGCAGCTGGTTAATACCATCAGTTTTTGTGACGCGTGCGACCCCTTTCTGTCCACCGTTAATTCGTTGCAAAGGTGGCAAGACTACCAACGGCGAGGTAATTTTAGTCCCTTTACTGTCTTCAACCCACGATTGCGCCAGGAAAGGAATATCCGGACTAGTGTTAGTCAAATTAGCACTCGACGAGATATCTTTGCCGGTAATAATTAATCGGGTGCGATCCAGTGAAACACCTGCCTGAGCGACGCTACTAACTGCTGTCAGCATCAGAATGCCCATCCAGTAGTGTTTATTGTTTGTTATGTTCATTATTGACCTTTTATTACAATCACAGTTATTTACACGGCAATAGCACTGCTGCTGAATTACGTACGATGGTCTGAGGAATCGTTATCTGGCACTGCGCTTTCCCACCCCAGACGACATTGAGCGTCTCAAGCGGATTGATCCCCGCCAGCCATGCCTGCCCGCCTTCCATAACCATAGCTACGCTTACGCCATCATCATTGATAACTTCGGCACCAAACGGAGGGTATGTCCCGTCAGCCAGACGAAGGATACCCATCATCTTCTCGCCTTGTGCCATGCCGAAGACCTGGTAGCCGATAGCTCCCTCGGTCAGCGTTGCTGTACTAATCGCTTTTGCGGGTTCAATCGTGTCCGGCATAGAGTCGACATCAACTCGGGTATCAAAACTGTTGTAGCTCACGATGTCCGGAATAACGGCAATGCCGAAACTGTTGGTAGTTGCTTTGCCCCTGTTAAGCGGAACACCTTCGACACCATTAGTATTAACCATCACTCGAGCCGTATTTAGCGTTGCGCTACTGTTATGAATAGCCGCCCCGTGACGGGTCGCAGTCAAACCACCACGTAGAGTACTGCCCACGGAGAGATAGCGATTCTGTTGATAGCTGGCGTTACTGTTAATCTCTGCATATTGCGAACGACGCTGATAATAACCATCAATATTACCGTAACCACTTTCACTGAGACCTGCACGCATCCGCCACAAGTTGTTGTAGTCACTGCTATCAGCGTAGGAGAGCATCGGGCTGCTTCTACCGTTATTGGTCTGCATATCCAGGCCTGCCCATTTATTATCGCCAATTGGTATCGAGAGCGATAAAGCAATAGAATCGTCTTTACGTCCTTCATAATAAGTACGATAAGCCGAAATATTGGTAGTAACCCCACGTATATCACCGATATTAAATGAACGTCCCAAAGAAGCACCGTAGCGGTTCTGGGTCCCACGATCCCAGTAGTTCTGGTGAGTATAGGTGAGGAACAGCGTTGTAGCTTTGTTCGGTTCATCAGCCCAGAACGTTTTATTACCGGTAATGGTATAAACTTCTTTCTCTCGACCGAGGTTTTGATATCCCTCATACCGCTCATTCAGATATTGTGAGAAGGAACGGAAGTCCTGCTCAGAGAAGCGGTATCCGGCGAAGGTAATAGCACTGTTATATTCGTCAAAGGTTTTCGCATAACTCAGCTTAAATGAAGTCCCTTTAATGCGGTCTTTATCTGACTGCACACTGTAGGATTCTGTGGCATCGAGCGAAAGTGCACCAAGTAAGTTGAGATCGCGACCAATACCGAGGGCTACCGCAGTATATTCAGCGCCCGCAGTCTGCAAACCGCCATACAACGACCAAGCGTTAGTGATACCCCAAGAGAAGTCACCAGAAACAAACCCCGGCCCCTGAATTTTATGGTTAAATCGGGATGGCGCTCCCATAGCTACGTTATAGCGCACGTAACCAGGACGGGTCAGATAAGGAATATTAGCCGTATTAACCTGAAAAGTGGTGACAGAACCGTTCTGTTCCTCTACCTCAACATCCAACGCACCGCGTACTGAACTACTTAAATTCTGGATATTAAACGGCCCGGCAGGTACGGTCATTTCATAAATAATACGTCCGTTTTGTTTTACTCTGACTGTAGCGTTGCTCTTAGCGATCCCGTGAATTTCTGGTGCATAGCCCTGCAGGTTTGGCGGTAGCTGGCGTTCGTCACTGACCAGATTAAGTCCGGTATAGCGAACAGAGTCAAACACTTGAGAATCAAGGTAAATCTCACCCGCCGTCAGCTTTGCCGCCATCATCGGCAACGGTCTATAGGCGTAGATTTGATCCATCGATAAATCGAATTGGTGTGTCGAGCTATAATAGCTAGTCTGATATTCGCCACGTAACCGCCATTCGCCAAGGTTGGCTCCGGCCTGTCCATAACCACTTAGAGTGGTATAGTCTTGATGCGTATCAAACTGCCGGCTATATTGCCCAGTCAGGCTATAGTCGAGTAGCAAGCCACCGATCCCATGATCCCAACGCTCAGGAGGCGTCCAGTTTGGATCGTTATATTTCATCCATGCCTGAGGGACGGTGATATCCAGTACTCCGGCATAGTTAGTTATTTTTGCACCAGGAATACTCAGCACGTTATAGCAATTCTCATAGGGCTGCTCAACTTTTAAGCGCGCCTCTTCCTTCAAGGCTAACATTGAGAGAATATCGCTATTGATACAGGCTTGAGTATGCTTCTGGTCTTTAGATGCTACGTAAAGAACCTTTTTTTGTCCTATCAGCTGACCATTAATTTTAATATCTAGTAGATATTCGCCAGCAGGAACAAAGTTATCAGTTGCAAAACGCGTTAAATCAACATTATCGCGATCCACAGCATCCAGAACATCAGTATTGAATACTATATCCGTTGAAGCGTAAGCCACAGAAGTGCAGCAGAATATAATGATCGGAGCGAGAATTATATTTATTTTCTTTTTTTGTTCTGCTGACATGAATATTCATCCCAAATTCAGGTCTAAAATACTGGTCGCGACAAATAAAACAGGCGTACTGCTTGTTCTAGTTATAATCCATAAAGAAGCGAGTCACGGCGTAAAAATCCCCTGCCTGGATATATTCCTGGACGGGTACCAGCGTAGCTGTAAATTTTAGTGTGTTGTTCTCATCACTAAACAGATATCCCGAAGAAGGTTCACCAAAAGTTAAAACCTCTCCATTATGATCACGAATTTTTATCCCAAACCCTTTACCTTCACCTGAGGGTATTAATACCGTCGGGTCCTCGGTTGATGCATTGCCATTAAAAGTTATTGTGGCATAAGCAACAGAGCTTGACTGATTTTGGCTTCCAAAAGACTGACACCCGATTAAGTGCACCATAAAAGGCTGTATCAGTTTATCTTCCTGAACCATATTAATATCGCGAGCAGATATCTGACCAAATTCCACCCATAGCTCTCTTGATTCGGGATCAATATCGCATGCGGCAGCAACCAGTTCTCCTGAAAGTGCTAGTTGTCCGGGGGTAATATTAGAACTTGAAGCATGTTCGGAAAAGAACAATACGGATATGCATAATGCCAGCAGATTTTTTTTCTCTGTGTCCTTAACCATACTCAGAATTCCATATAATCTGGTACATACTTAGCTATTACGCGGGGAAAATTCCCCGCGCACGATAAATCAAAATCTATTACTGATAGTCGATTTTGAAATTGATCGTTGACTGGAATGCACCTGCAGTTACAGTCGTAGTAGAACCGGCTGCTGCTGCTTCTGCTTTCAGGTATGCTACGAAAGGAATGGAAGAAGTACCATCAACCAAAGTAACTGGAGTAGTCGCTGCACCCCAAACTACATCGTTGCTAGCGCTATCTTTCAGACCGATACCAGCACCAGTTGCAGTACCAGAGGTAAATGCAGCCAGAGCAGCATCCTGGGTGTTAACAGAAGTAGGGGTGTAAGTTACAACAGCAGTCTGTGCAACAGTAGTGTCACAGTATTGCAGTTCGATGTTTTTGGTTTCAGTAGCTAATCCACCGCCTTGCAGCAGAGCTACAGGAACCTGACCAAAATCAACGACTACTGGGCTGGATGATGGTGATAAACCACAAGCAGTATTCACTAGCTCACCAGAAAGTTCAATCTGTCCATTAGTAGTATCAGCCAGAGCAGACATAGATCCGAGGGCAGCAGTTAATGCTACAGCCATAGCAACTTTATTCAGTTTCATAAAAAATCCTGTGTTAATTCTTTTATCCTAAAGGGTAGGAGCTATAAAATTATTGCGATTTTTCTTACAATAATTTCTAGCTCTCCGTATCACCGAAAGTCCGTTTCAATAATTAAAATCATTAATATTAATAATTTAATTAATTCCAGTTCCCCTGGTCGATAAAAATATTAGCAAATAAAATTTTATGTAAACAGGAATACATTCTCAATAAAACAAATAAAAGACTTAACCTCGCGAGCAAAATTCCCCCAGGAACTTAACTCGCAACAAAGTGTGATATATCCTAAAAACAAATCACGTTAAGAAATTAATAGGTCGACAACTATAGACTCGTAGTAAAATAATTGTGAAATAGACTTGAAAGACTTAACAAAATTCCTAATCCCTTCGTTCAAGAGAAACTAGATAATAAATCCCCGTAATGCATCGCGCTTAAAATATATTGATGCAGATCAATATTTGACGAATTAAGTGGTAAAATGATTGTAAAATAAATCACAAATTTTTAACACAAAAATATTCTAATGCTTGTAATGAAAAGAAATGAAAGCGTTAAATCAGTGAAGCAATGCATCTGACTGATAGTATTTTTTAAGTCCCAATAGCCTTCTCCGTGTGCTGTTTAGAGCAAGCAAACCATGCTTATTTATAAATATGAGTACCTACATAAGCATTTATTTAAAACAATAATGAATATTATCAATGAGATAAGCAAAAACAGCCATTTGATAGTTAACATTATTCTGTTGCTGTAACAGAGTCTGCTCAGTCTCATCGCCAGCAGAAAAACAAAAACCCATACATAAGCGTAGACTGAAAAATAGCTTTCTGCCCGTAAAGCTGAGAATTTAATCTAACAAGGCATATGCAACTAACTGACTGGCAGTGATGATCAGGGAACTTGTCCCAGTGCAATTAACCGCCCCCCCCAACCCCATTAACCAATTCCATAACAACACATGCCTAAAATTATCCCCTTGATGAACGAGTACCTCTCCTGTCTGGGTAGTGGCGGGGATAACACTTCGGTCTGGGGTCTGTTACGACGGGAATGCACGTGGATTATTTCACTTCGCAGGTCTGAAGAGTGATGTCAGTGTACGCAGAGTAGTAAGGTATAAAAGATGAAGAAAATGCAGAAACAATAAATGAAAGGGTTTTGGAACAAAATGGCTATCACAACCTTCGTCACTAATAAAAAACTCACTCTACATTAATGTAGAGTGAGTCAACAGTCAGAGAGCATGATAGACGAGCAGTGCTCTCTGACGCGTTTCTTAATAACTAAGAAGACGGTTCGCTTGCGCTAGGAGGTTAACCAGCCAAGCGGAACCATAACCAGTTGAGGGAACAGCACCAGCAGGAAAAGTACAATAAACTGCGCCAGAACAAACGGCCAGACCCCCGCTATCGCCTGATTCATTGGTAATTGGGCTATCCCTCGCACCACATTAAGCACATTACCTGCCGGTGGCGTGAGCAAGCCGATGGCATTATTCATGATAAACAGGATACCGAAATAGACCGGGTCAATACCGGCCTGAATCACCACCGGAAGTAAGACCGGTGTCAGGATCAGTATCGTCGGTGTAAAGTCCATAAACATGCCGATCAGAATGATAATACCCATCATCACCAGCAGCATCAGTGTCGGGCTGTCGCTCAGGGGTAACAGCATTTGGGCAAAGGCCGCCGGAATATTCGCCACCGTTATCATATAAGCAGACAGCATTGCCGCAGCCACCATCAGCATAATCACCGCCGTCATATTGGCGGCATTGGCAACTAGCTTAAAGAAATTACGGAGCTTAATTTCGCGGTAAATAAAGCAGCCCACAAACAGTGAATAGACAGAAGCCACCACAGCGGCTTCGGTCGGCGTAAATATCCCCATTCGCAGACCGACGATAATAATCACCGGCAGCATCAAGGCCCAGATACTACGCCCCGTCTCTTTCAGACGCTCGCGCATCGGCATTTTAGGGTACACCTTCAGGCGCCCTTCTTTGCCGGACTTACGCATCAGGATATTCCAGGTAATAATCAATGCCAGCGCCATCAGTAACCCGGGCACAATACCGGCCATAAACAGTTTGGTGATAGAGACGTTACCAATAATCCCGAACAGAATAAGCCCTACTGAAGGCGGTAATACCGGTGCAATAACCCCCCCGGCACCAATCAGACCGGCTGAACGGGCGGGATCATATCCCCCCGCCTTCATCATTGGCAGCAGCATCGCCGCCAGCGCTGCGGTATCAGCAACCGCTGAGCCGGAGAGACTGGCCATAATCAGCGCCGCAAAGACCACTACATAGCCCAGACCACCGGGAATGTGTCCCACCCAGGCCACAGCGAGGTTAACAATACGTTTTGAAATTCCGCCCGCCAGCATAAACTCACCGGCCAGCAGGAAGAAAGGAATAGCCAGCAGAGCAAAGTTATCTGCTCCCGGAATAATGGTCTGGATGATGATCTGCGGGTCAAACATCCCCTGTGCCAGCATCAGGACAACTCCGCTGAGCAGCAGGGCAAAAGCCACTGGCACGCCGAGCGCCAGGGTGCCCAACAACGTGATGACAAATAATCCGATAATCATAGTCTTTCCTACTATTAGAAAGGATGCTGTCTGAACGGGTCAGACAAATAGCCGTGCGCTTTCGTCAGGCGTTATTTAGTGCGTACGACCATCGAGTATTCGGCCTCATCGACGCGGCCCATTAGCAGGCGAACAATATTATTCAGGCAGATAATGCCCATACTGGCGGAAGAGAGATAAATCACGCCATACACCATTAGCAGCGGTATCTCACTGACGGGAGCCGGGTCGTCAGAAAAGATATCGTGCTGCATCCAGAAGCCATAAAACATCAGCACGCAGCACACCAGGACCAGCAGCTGGCTGACACCCCAGCAGACTTTTCTTGAGCTTTTGGGCAATAAGACCTGAACGGTATCAACACTCAGGTGCTTCTGATTACGGGAGGCAACAATCGCGCCCAGGAAAATCACCCAGAAAAAACAGAACCGGGAGAGTTCGTCAGAGATGGGAAAACCGGAATGGAAGCCGTAACGCATAATCACGTTACCAAACACCATCACCATCATGCAGACCATGCACAACACCATGACCGCTTCGAGCGCTTTAAAAAAAAGATTAATCAGCCACTGCATACTCTCTCCAGGGATATCATTCCGTCACACTCATCCTTGAGACGCCAGCGACCGAATACCATGGCACGGACGTCTCAGGACAGGATTACGAATACATTTATTTCAGGGACTGACGAACTTTGTCTCTTTCTGCAACGAAGTTTTCCACAAACTCAGTCCCGATAATTTTGGTGTGTTTATCAAAGACTGGCTGTACCACAACGCGGATTTTTTCCATCTCTTCAGGGGATAATGTGCTGATTTTCATGCCGTGCTTAGCCAGTTGCTCAAGAGCATTTTCAACCTGGCTTATCTCTTCTGCACGCTGGAACGTCTTTGTCTCTTCTGCGGCTTCTCTGACTATCGTCTGTTGTTCCGGACTCAGAGAGTCGAACCATTTTTTGGAAACGACCAGAGAAACCGGGGTATAGACGTGGTTAGTCGTGGTGAGGTTATTTTCCACTTCATAGACTTTGTTCTGATACATATCCACCACCGGGTGCTCATGGCCGTCCAGAACACCGGTCTCGAGGGCAGTAAACACTTCAGAGTAAGCCAGTGGAACCGGGTTCATCCCCATCGCCTGGAAACTGTCGATAGCCACCTTGGTGGGCATCACACGGATTTTCAGGCCTTTCATCTCTTCGAGCGAGGCCACGGGATGTTTGTTATTGGCCAGATCACGGAATGCCCCACCACTCCAGGTCAGCGGATACATCCGCATGCCATACAGACTTTCAAGCATTTTCTGACCTACCGGACCGTCGAGGACTCGAGCGGCTTCCTCATCGCTCTGGAACAGGAACGGGAAATCAAAGATTTGCAGTTCTTTCTGACGTCCTGCTAAGGGTGATAAGGCTCCCATATAGAATTGCTGGGTGTCACTCTGGATAGCCTGGAGCATCTGCTGCTCAGAGCCGAGGGTACCAGAACTGAAGATATCGATTTTGATTTCGCCGTTACTTTTTTCTTTAACCGTATCGACAAAGCGTTGCATCGCGATGCCGCGTGGATGGGTATCGGTAAAAGAGTGCCCCAGACGAGCCGTTTTGACTTCATTCGCGTATGCCATCGTTGCTGTCATCAGCGTGCTTAATGCCAGACCGCCCGCCAGGACCCACTTATTAATATTTTTATAGTTCATTAATGACATATGTAACTCCATATTTATTAAATAAATCACTTCTTAAATAATCCAGATAAATTATTTAATATCTGAACTACAGCTTTATTCTCTTCTATTTCTGTATAAAAATTTAACAGGTAACAATATCCATATATGAAAACGGTTCCCGGCAGTACATTTTTTATTTTAAAAATACATAACATACTTATTACCACCAGATACTCAATATCGTCACTTCAAAACTTAGGGCAATCCTATCCTGTAAAAAACCATTTTTATAGTCCACAATAAATACTCGTGAACAACATCACAAAACATGTAACATTACGCGTAAAATAAGTTACCAACGTCCCTGAAAAATATTTATAGCATTTATCGATAACAATCATAGATAGTGTATATGACATATAAATTTTATTAAACATCTACACAAGACATCATAAAAGCTAGTGCAACCAATTGAATATAAAGGACTTAATGGAAAATGATTGTTAAGGTTAAATTTAAATTACTTTTAATCAATTCATAATAAAGAAAGAGATTATTATTCTATATATCGTGATGCAGTAGATATTAATCTGAGCTAAGAATATTAATTATCATTCTGCAGCATAAAGAGAAGCAGCTATTTTAGGTATGGAAAAATATAGTCATAGAGTATGGTTATAGGATTAATGTAAACGATCAGAAGGTAAACATCATCGAATCTTCTCCAGTGTAAATAATGCATCAGCAATAAAATATAGAGAAACATTAACTGATAACACTACACATAAATCATTTAATTATAAACGAGCACATAAAGTTTATACTATCAGATAAATATTATCGGCAGGGGTAATGATATTATCAGTCAGCTCCTTTGACTGATCCATACTTATCAAACAGCATGATATGATTTTATTCTGTCACTATAGAGTGGCAGCAAATGCCATCTGCTCAAACATCACAGCCAGCATAGCTACTAGCATAATAATAACCAGTAGACGGAGATGACGGCGGGGAGATTTTTTCATTTCAATTACCTTAAGTGATGTTACCCACGAAAAAGAGAGAGGATTCTAAACTAGACTGTTTTCATATTACTGCGAACTTCAGATTACTGTAGATAAAGTAGCAATGTTATTGATTATAATACTCGAGATAATTAAATACTACGGCCCCCTGATACTGGCTCACAGAGATCTCATTAAGCTCTAAGTAAGTGAAGCACCCTACTGCACTGTTGTCGGGATCCCTCGACTAATCGGCGAGAAACTCAATCCGGTACTACTGATTTTATTACCCTCGAATTATTTTGGGTATAGATTAAAACTGCGATGGTTATCTCAGTTTTATGATCTTTCTTTACCATGTGAAAAGCTTTTCATACTAAGGTATATGAAAAGCTTTTCACACATTGAGGTACGCCACTAATGAATGAAAAAATAATGAGAGAGATCCTTGCAGCAATTGGTGGTAAGGACAATATTATCGCCCTCGAGCACTGTGCGACTCGGCTACGTATTGTGGTCAAAAATAACGATGTAGTCGCTTCTGATACGATAAAAAGTATCGAGAAAGTAAGGGGATACTTTTATCAATCTGGTCAGCATCAGATTATTTTAGGCACTGGTTTGGTTGACCAGATCTATGCTCTGATGACTGAAGATCTGCCGGTAGCAAAACAGTCAGTCAAAGAATCGGCCTATAGCAATATGAATTGGTTTCAAAAAATCATTCGTGCTTTAGCCGATGTCTTTATTCCCCTGATCCCTGTCCTGGTCGCCACAGGGCTCTTTATGGGAGTCCGCGGATTTGCTGAACAAATGGGTCTTGAGTTATCGCCTGATGTTTTAGTACTGACTCAAGTCGTCACCGATACCGTCTTTATTTTCTTACCTGCTCTGGTGGTTTGGTCGGCATTTAAAAGATTTGGTGGTACCCCGGTTGTGGGAATGGTGCTCGGTCTGATGCTCGTGGCCCCAATGCTGCCCAATGCCTGGCAGGTCGCAAGTGGTAGCGCAGAAGCACTTAAAATCGGTATCTTCCATATCCAAGGGTATCAAGGCACCATTATTCCAGCCTTGATTGTCGGTATTTTTGGCGCAAGTATTGAACGCTGGATCCGTCGCTGGATGCCAACGGTGGTTGATTTGGTATTTACCCCGTTTTTAACCCTTATCATTGGTGCCGCTGCTGCTTTATTTATTATTGGTCCAATCTTTACCATGGTTGAACATGGCGTGATGAACTCAGCCAACTTTATTATTAATCTTCCATACGGTATAGGTGGCGGTATATTAGGTGCAACACAACAAGCCTTAACCGTGACAGGGCTGCATCATTCATTAATGGTCGTCGAACTGAATTTGTTAGCTAATGGTGGTATCAATCCACTTAATGCCTTAATCACCGCTTCTATGGCTGGGCAGGCCGGAGCCGCTATCGCTTTTACTCTATCCATTAAAGATAAAAAAGAGAAAGCTCTGAAGCTATCATCCATCGTTCCTTGTTTCTTTGGTATTACTGAGCCGCTGTTATTTGGTGTCACATTGACCAATTCAAAAGTTTTCCTTTCCGGAATGATTGGTGGTGCAGTAGCTGGAGTATTTGCCATGCTTATGCATATTGCTCCTCCAGTAATGGGAGTCACTTTCCTGCCTGCCATTCCAGCCTATTTAGGTCACAACATGGGGATGTATCTCATCATGATAGCCATCGCGATGATTGTCGGTATGCTATGTACTAAATTACTCGTAAAACCCCAGCAACAGGCATAAGTCATGCGTACAAGTTAATAGTCGCGGCATAGTTGATTGAAGCTTGAGAAAATATTTTTAGTATTCTGTCTGAACAGTAAGATTAGGTAATAAAATAATGGTAAATGAATGGTTGAAAAGTGCACAGCTGGTCATAGAAAAACATCAAATCGCTTCTAACGACCCGTTCAGGCCGGCTTATCATATTTCACCTAAATCAGGGTTGTTAAATGATCCGAATGGGTTAATTCAGTTTAACAACCAGTACCATATTTTTTATCAGTGGAACCCCTTTGCCTGCGACCATAGTCAAAAATATTGGGGCCACTATATTAGTGATGACTTAGTACACTGGCGAGAGGTGTGCCCGGCACTGGCGCCAGATTCCAGCTATGATGCCAATGGTTGTTATTCGGGTAGCGCTTTTGTCCATAATGACGAATTGTATTTGTTCTACACCGGAAATTTAAAATACGGGCCAGAACAGCAATACCGAGCGAGTAGCCAGTGTTTAGCCAAAAGTAAAAACGGTATCGATTTTGAGAAAGTCGGAATTATTATTGAGGGACAGCCTGCTGGCTATACCGCGCATTTCCGTGATCCTAAAATTTGGCAGTCAGGATCAGAATGGTACGCGGTGCTTGGCGGACAAACAGAAGCATTACAGGGCCAGGTGTTACTTTATCGCTCAGATAATTTAATCGAATGGCAATTCTTAGGCCCGATTGCGGGCAGTGGTATCGCACCATTTGATGATTTCGGTTATATGTGGGAGTGTCCTGACCTCTTTTATTTAAACCAGCGTTGGGTAATGCTGGCTTCTCCCCAGGGTTTAGAGCCCGAAGGTATGAAATACCAAAATATCTATCAGTCCGGGTATTTGATCGGCTCTCTCAGTACTGAGAACAGGCATTTCTCTGCACAAAATTTTGAAGAATTAGATCGGGGTTTTGAGTTCTATGCTCCGCAAAGTTTTGAGGACAAACAGGGACGGCGGATTATGCTCGCCTGGATGGGGTTACCTGAAGAAAATGAGCAACCCTCTGTCGAATATGGCTGGATACATCAGATGACCCTGCCACGCGAGTTAACCGTACGTGGTAATAAGCTCTTTCAGACTCCAGTGGCAGAATTAGCAGCACTACGTCAGTCACATATTGCTCATCAGGATCTGATTTTTGAAGGTAAGTTAAGCCTCGATGGTGTTATTGGTGATTGTTATGAGCTGCGGGCAGAATTCATTAACTTACAATCCAGTTTATCGTTAAAATTACGCAGTAATGGACAAGATCAATATATCCTACTGCACATTGATCCCCTGCAAAAAGTCATTACGTTAGACAGAAACCATGCAGGATCAGGTGAAGGTGGCATACGTCAGTGCCAAATAGAGAGTATTGAACCCTTGGAGTTAGTGATTTATATGGATAAATCGTCACTGGAAATCTTCATTAACCAAGGATCTGAGGTCTTTAGTACCCGTCTCTTCCCAGATGCAGCATCAACTGGTATTTATTTTGAAAGTGATACATCCTGTCATTTAAGATCTCTGGATTTTTTCAGCTTAAAAAATGACGGTATCATTAAATAAGAGACGGTAAGTGAATATTAAAGAGATTTCAAAGCTAGCTAACACCTCTCCTTCTAGCGTATCCCGAGTGATTAACTCCTCGGGATACGTCAAAGATGAAGTTAAAAAACGTATCCTTAAAGTGCTAGCAGAGACTGGCTATAGACCTAATGCCTTTGCCAAAGCTCTGCACTCAAAAAAAAGCCATACCATTGGTGTTATTTTACCAAAAATTAACGCCACATCCTCCGGAGAGAACGTTTCTGGTATTGATCAATTCTTCAGTGCCAAAGGGTATAGCCTGTTGCTCGGTAATACCGATCATCAGTTAAAAAAAGAACTGGAGTTCCTGGATTTATTTAAAGAAAAACAGGTCGATGGCATTGTTTTTATCGCCACACTATTGACCCCTGAACACCAGGAAAAATTAAAAAAACTCGCCATTCCCGTCGTCATTATCGGTCAGGAATCCCCTGAAGATATTCCCTGTGTATTGTTTGATGAGTACCACGCAAGCAAAGAAATGACCCAGCACCTCCTGGCAACAGGTAAACAACGTATTGCTTTCATTGGTGTCGATGAATGGGATATTTCAGTGGGTGTCCTGCGACATAAAGGCTACTGTGATGCACTAAAAGAACAGAACCTCACCCCTGACCCAGCTCTGTTCGCTAAAGGTGATTTTACCCATCAAAGCGGTTTTATAGCCTGTCGTCAGATTATGGAAAATAACACCGTAATACCTGATGCCATCTTTGCAGCCAGTGACAAAATGGCCATTGGAGCGATGAGTTATTTATTCTCAATCGGTTTACGCATCCCTGAGGATATCAGCATCTGTGGCGTAGGAGGTGGGACATTAGCGGAGTTCTACAACCCAAAGTTAACCACTCTGGCCTACAATTATAAGCAGTCAGGTGTCATTGCTTCTGAACTCTTATTTCAACAGTTAGAGAGTCTTTCTCCTGATACTCAAAGGATACATAAAACGTATATACCCTATGAGCTAGTGATAGGAAAAAGTACTTAGCAAATTATCCCATTTCACCTTTCAGGGGTAAAATTGCGTCATCAGCATCATTAATAATGGGGTAGTCAAGGCAGAGAGAGCGGTACTAAAAAGTGTACTGGTTGCCGTTGCACCCTGCATCACTCCAAACTTCTGTGCCATCAGATAGACATTGATTCCGACAGCCATCGACCCTAGCAGAACAACGACCTTAGCTTCAGCAGCAGGTAGTCCGATGGCAAGCGCAATAACAGCGATAATCAGCGGTTGTGCAAGAAGTTTTAACAGACAAATGGTGTAGCTTTCCCGAAGTCCATCCCGAATACTGTAATGTGACAGACTCATCCCGAGCGCAATAAGCGAAAGTGGTACTGCCATGCCAGCAATCATACCAACAGGTTGCTCTATGATATAAGGCAATGGTCGATGCAACAAACTCCAAATCATCCCGGAAATAATGCCAATAATGATAGGGTTTTTAAAAACACTCATCAGTGTTTTTATTATGCCCTGCAGAGAAAAGTTTCCACTACGCGCCCACTCTACTGATGCTGTCACGAGTGTCCATAAAATCAGACTGTTAAAAATAAGCACCAATGCGATAGAAGGTAATGCCTGCGGTCCCAGTAGTAAGGTAGCAATAGGTATACCCAACATAACATTGTTGGAAAATATCCCGCCCAAGGCAAAGACTGACGAAGACACTGGATCGAGATTAAAAAAACGACTGGCAATAACACGCCCCATGGCGTAGACGATAAAGCAGCCGCCAAAGAAGGCTACTAGCAGCCTGTAGTCAACAGGCGGTGTTTTGTAAAAGCCACTCATAACATTAAACAACATGCACGGTATAGCAACGTTAAAACAGAGGCGATTAAGCCCTTCATTCACACTGACCGGCCAACCTGAAAAACGTCCCAGCCCATATCCCACTGCTATAAGAATAAAAAGAGGGAGTGACAAAAAAAATTGATGCATCAAATGATTGATTAGACTTATTGTTATCACAGCATATAAACCTTAAAAAACCGGCGTAAAAACCATCGGGATAGCGTTAGTCCTATAAGTAAACACTCATTTACTCACTCGAGTCAAAAGATGTCTTATAACAGAGCCTCGATAACCAGTTACAAATAGCGATATCAAATAGGATAGTTAATCTCAGACTGGATACTATGAGGCAAATACGATTTTGCTCGCATAAAAATCTGTCTAAAATAGCGCATTGATTAATGAGGAATATTTTGGAAAGGTCGACACTTAGAGATTAATAATCAGGAGTGATTTATTTAAAACACACACAAGAAGAGTTTTATATTAATGATCGTTGGTTTAAAAAATGGGAATTTATATCGCTAAAAATCCCCATATCGAATAATAAAATCAATGTGTTATATAAATTCAGCAGCCGTAAATGCCTCAAGGGCCGCTTTTTTCTGCTCAGTAGTCATCGGACGCAGTGGACGACGAGGATCACCAACGTCTATACCATGTAACTGCATGGCAACTTTACCCGCAGCAACACCACCGTATTGCACCAGCACGCGGATAATCGCTATGACTTTATCCATACAGGCAGCAACATCCTTCATATCACCGCGATTAAAACTCTCTATCAGGCGATGATATAATGGTGCTGCATAGTTATAAGTGCTACCCACCGCACCAATAGCACCGCATGCCAGTCCAGCCGGAAGAAATTCATCAACACCAAATGGAATATCAAACTGACCGTTGTTAACCCGTAAGCAGCGCTGATACTCATACATATCGCTGGAGTTAAATTTCATGCCTGTCAGGTTAGGAATACGTTCGCCTGCCAGTAACAGGAATTGCTCCATATCAATGCTCAGTCCTGACATACCGGAGTGGTAGTAGTAAAAACCTTTTGACGGTGCAGCCTGCGCATTGATGCGGCAATATTCAACCAGGTCTTCAACATTACCAGGTTTGAAGAAACAAGGACCAATCACAGAGGTAGCAAAAATATCCAGCGTATCTGCATGACGACTCAATTCAAGAGAATCAGCGATACTCAATGCACCGGTATGTAGTGTGATGCTCAATTGCCCCTGGCTAGCTTTAACCCAACGTTCAGCAATCTTTTTACGCTCTTCAACAGAACAATGGATGCCCTCTCCAGTGGTACCGCAGACGTAAACACCTTTCACATTTTGCGCTACAAGATGCTCGGCAATCTGGTCTATTACGGAGTAATTAACGCTACTATCGGCGTTAAAAGGAGTATGTGGTGCAGCAATCAAACCTGTCAGTTTTTCCATATCAGCCTCTACGGTGCTTTGCTTCTAAATTTAAATAAAAATGAAACTATGCTCCATACTAGAACCATTTACCACCGCTTGCAACTCCATCCCTGCCCGCTCGAAAAGCAATTCGGTAAAGTGTGAGGAAAAACACATTAACGAAGCTATAACCATAAGATAACCGTATGTTTTATATAAATTTAAAGACTTCCCTGTAAGTAATTGAATGCAATGATGATTAGAAGTCCCTGTTTGTGAAAACTTTTCATCATTTTTGACAGTGTTCACAAATAATCTAATACGCTCTTGCGGAGTTTTAGTTTTTCAATATATGTTTCAATGGAGTTTGACTCCAAAAATAATTTCGGGATGTAGTTTTCATCGGAAAGATTATCCACCTTCTATCTCGTTACACACATTGCTCGTTACAGGAGAGCAGGATGAGTACCATAAAAAACAGTACTGTCTGGTATAAAAGTATAAATAAATCACAATGGCGTGCATTTTCCGCAGCATGGATTGGTTATTTACTGGATGGATTCGACTTTGTTCTTATTGCTTTGGTATTGACTGATATTAAGGTCGAATTTGGTTTAACAACGGTAGAAGCAGCAACGTTAATCTCAGCCGCTTTTATCTCTCGCTGGTTTGGCGGATTAATGATCGGCGCGATGGCCGACAAATATGGTCGCCGTCTGGCAATGATTACCAGTATTGTTCTTTTCTCATTGGGTACGCTCGCCTGTGGTCTGGCACCGGGCTATACCGCACTGTTTATCGCGCGTCTGGTTATCGGTATAGGTATGGCGGGAGAATATGGTTCCAGCGCCACCTATGTTATTGAAAGTTGGCCGAAACATTTACGTAACAAAGCAAGTGGCTTTTTAATCTCTGGCTTTTCGGTCGGTGCGGTTGTCGCAGCCCAAGTATACAGTGTTGTTGTCCCTGTCTGGGGCTGGCGTTCGCTATTTTTCATTGGTATTTTACCTATCGTTTTTGCACTTTGGTTACGGAAAAATATTCCCGAAGCCGAAGACTGGAAGAAACGCCAGGAAGAGAAAACCCCAGTTCGTACCATGGTAGATATTCTTTATCATGGAAAAAGTGCAACTATCAACATAGCGACAACAGCAATTGCTGCGGCAGCATTGTGGTTCTGCTTTGCAGGCGGAGTGAGTAACCCTTTAATCATCACGGCTCTGGGATTGATATGTGCGGCTATCTTCATTAGCTATATGGTGCAAAGCACCGGAAAGCGCTGGCCTACTGGCGTGATGCTGATGATTATCGTGCTCTTTGCTTTTCTCTACTCCTGGCCAATCCAGGCACTGCTCCCGACCTATTTAAAAACGGACTTGGGATATGATCCAACTGAAGTTGCTCGTGTGCTCTCCTTTAGCGGCTTTGGCGCTGCGGTCGGCTGTATTGTGGGCGGTTTCTTAGGTGACTGGGTAGGAACGCGTAAGGCTTATGTCTACAGCCTGCTGGCATCACAATTCTTGATTATTCCAGTATTTGCAATCGGCGGTGAAAATCTGTGGTTGCTGGGCGGACTGTTGTTCTTCCAACAAGTTCTTGGTCAGGGTATTGCTGGTATATTGCCTAAATTGATTGGTGGATACTTCGATACTGATCAGCGCGCGGCAGGCCTGGGCTTTACCTATAACGTCGGTGCATTAGGCGGGGCGATTGCGCCAATACTCGGCGCGCTGGTGGCCCAACGTCTGGATCTTGGCACAGCACTTGGCTCACTATCCTTCGGACTGACCTTCGTTGTTATCCTGTTAATTGGCCTGGATATGCCATCACGCGTACAGCGCTGGATCCGTCCAGAAGCGCTCCGCACACATGATGCCATTGATGGTAAACCTTTTAGCGGAGCAATCACTAAAGGCAATCCAGTCAATACTGTCGCTGATAATAAATAGTAAGATAATAGTTAGTTTGTAGCTTACGGGTCCCCCCTGATGCTGTCCAGCTAAGTGCATAAAAGTACCGCAACGTTATCCGTTGCGGTACTTTTTTGCTTTTTGTGGAGAACGCTTCCGACATCACTCAGTAACACTAAGTATCTCGTATCGTCAGGATATTATCAGGAATCTGCGGTATTCTGCTCTCGGACAAAACAATATACAAAAAATCATCGTAATAAATTGATATTAATAACTATTCTTGCAGATTAAGAGCGGACATGGTGCGTAACTTACTTTCACGAGCCTGCTCCGGTGCTGCCTGGACTAATAAGGTATACAGTAAGTCGAGTACGAAAAGCTGAGCGGTTTTCGTCCCAATAGAATCTCCCTGTAACATGCCCTGGCGGTTGCCGTTTATCAGGCAAAAATCGGCGACTTCACTTAGTGGAGAACCAAGATTATGAGTTAGTGCAACGGTTGTCGCCCCCCCCTGTCGCGCCAATTTTAACGTATGGACAGTTTCAGGAGACTCCCCTGAGTGGCTGATGGCAATAGCCACATCGCCTGCTTTTAATAAGGAGGCTTGCATATACATAAAGTGATTATTGGTCACGGCATCAACCCGTAAACCGATACGCATCAGTTTATGTTTCATATCTTCTGCTGTTATCCCTGACGATCCTACGCCAAAGATATACACAGATTTGCTCGCTCGTAAGACATCGACGACTTTACCGACCTGAACCAAATCCAGTAAGTTAAGCGTTTCAGACAGAACGTTATTGATAGTATTTTGCAGTTTCAAACCAATGGTATGCGCATCATCCGATGTGCTGATTTCTGCGTCCAGCATGGGGTTACTATGATTTGGCTCCGCCGTCGCAAGCTCAATAGCAAGATCCATTTTAAACTCATGGAATCCCTTATATCCTAGCGTTCGACAAAAACGAATAATCGTTGCTTCTCCTGCTTGTGTTTCACGCGATAGTTCAGCAATCGATAACTGAGTCACATGACGAGGAGATGTCAGAATATATTGAGCAATGCGTTGAGCTGCACGCGTCAGGCTATTTTGCATCGCGCCAAGTGTATCAAGTATTTTTCCGGGCTTAAGACGTGGGGATTGAGGAGGCATAGTTCTCCTGATAATAAGTCATTTTGACGTTAAAAATAGGCGATACCGAATAGTTCATAGCCTACCCGGTTTATCTGGAGAAAAAAAGCACGATGTAAGCAAGGGGGAAGCTTACATCGTATCGCGAGAAATTACGTCTCAGTTTAAGTGATGGATAGTGGCAGATATTTAAAGGCAACTGTAATGTACTTTAATCACTGTCTTAGAGATTGTCTGTCCAGTGGTGGTAATACAACCGGGTTTATGTGGTTCACCGGGAAGAAACACGACAAACATACCTGGCTCCATGGTCAGCGTCTGTACCGGTTCGACAACATCACAAAGCTGATAATCATCGTCCTGGTGATAAATATCTGGGTCAACGGCAGCCCCCAGCGGACCAAAATCAATACGCTCACTTCCACTCAGAAGTATCTGTACATCCACATATTCACGGTGCTGTTCATAGCACTTAGTGTCATACTTTACGGTGTCAAAGGTCATAACGTTCATAAAGACGGTATCACCCTCAATTTCATAACGTCCTGCGTCTAAGGTTTCAGGCTGAAGTGCCAGCGCCCGCTGGATGATTTTAATCAGCTTTTCATCAATACCTGTCTGTGAGTCAAGCTGTGATATTTTACCTAAAATCATAATGTCATCCTTACGTTATATACCCTAAATAATTCGAGTTGCTTGTAGGCGCAAAAGGAAGGCCGTCGATAAGCATAGATAAACTATGTGATTCGGCGGCATGAGCCGCCGGCCACACCCAAGCAACTTGAAGTATGACGAGTATAGTTATTTAATATTTGTTGTCATATCATATGAATAAGGAATAAAAACCCACGCATTGATGTTCAATGAGAATAATATTACGCATTGTTTTTTATATTTCATCAGCGAACATAAATATATTTTCATATTTATGTTAATAAATATGCGACAGGTCTGCGGAATTATTCTGTTTCTGTAATTCAAAACTATTCAGCTTGCCACAAAGCCGCCCCCATCAAACCGGCATCATGTCGGAAATGCGCTGAAATAATGGATACATGGAAAGCAGACGGTAATGGAGACAAAAGAGCTTCAACCTGTTCACGATAGTTTTGTGCCAGCCCAATACTGCCACCCAAAACAACACAGTCAATATCCAGTAACGCTTTAAGATTAGCAATCAACTGAGAAATAGTCTGAGCAGAATGAGTTACCAGTTGTTGTGCCTGTGCATGACCAGATTGCGCAGCCAGAAAAATATCCCGGGCATCTTTACCCTTAAGATCTTCCACCGCAGCACTGGCAATCGCACGGCCTGAAGCGATGGCTTCAACACAGCCTTTTCGCCCACAGCCACACATAGGGCCATGCGGATCAGCCTGGCAATGACCGAGGTGACCGGCAAAAGCATGAGCACCTGTTAACAGCTCACCATTGAGAACAATGCCTCCTCCTACACCTGTTGATACAGTAATGAAAGCCATATTCTTGACGCTAGACGAAAGTCGGGAATACTCCGCCCATGCGGCAGCTTGTGCATCATTTAATACACGGCAAGGTAATCCGGTAAGGGTCTCTAATGTCGATTTCAAGGGGAAAGCATTAAGCCCACCCAAGTTATCAGGATTAAGTGCGGTAAGAATTCCCTTATCAATAATACCGGTGGAAGCGACCGCTACTCGTCCAGCAAGGTTCTCATAAGGTCTAACCAACTGGGAGAGAGCGTGCTCAAGATCGGCAGGTGAACGACTGCTCGGTGTCGGCATCTCTATCCGTTGTAATATTTCATGGTCTTCATTGATCAGCGCCGCAGCAAGCTTGGTACCGCCAATATCAATGGCAAGCGTATTCATATGGCACTCCGCTTAACGTTTTACTGCATCACTAAACCACTGACAAATGTGTTCAATGCGTGTTATCGCTGAACCCACAGTCACTGCCCATGCGCCATTGTCTATTGCGCTTGCCGCAAGAGCCGGCGAATTATACCGTCCCTCAGCAATCACTCGACAACCCGCTTTACTGAGCTGCGATACCATGACCAGGTCAGGCTCTGTCGGCGTAACAGCTCCGGTATAGCCTGACATTGTGGTACCAATAAACTCAACACCACGTTCCTGACAATACAGTCCTTCCTCAACGGTGGAACAATCTGCCATGGCAAGTAGCCCATGATGGCGAATACGTTCCAGCAGTGCGTCTATCTCAACCGGACGAGGACGAAATGTGGCATCAATAGCAATGATATCAGCCCCGGCACAGGCCAAAGCATCAATATCTTCAAGGTAAGGTGTAATGCGTACGTCTGAATCAGCGAGATCACGTTTGATTATACCAATAATAGGCACTTGGATAAGCGGACGTACCGCCATCAGGTTTTCAATGCCTTCAATACGTATTGCAATAGAACCCGCAATAACAGCAGCCTGAGCCATTGCCGCAACAATTTCAGGGCGGTCCATGGGGCTTTCAGGGACTGGTTGGCAGGATACGATTAGCCCACCGTTATCACATGCACTTTGTTCAAGTTTGGTCATGAGTGACATTCTGCTTTACCTTCCCACATTAAAATGAAGCTAAACTCCAAAAAATAATACACTCCGGAGCAACGCTGCATCAAGGGATAAAAGAAAAAACTGTGAACACTGTCAACCAAGGAGCTGTACCTGAAGATACCTGGTGCGAAAACTACTGGATATCTTTAAATAAACACTGATATAAGAAAATGCTCTGAATGAGCATTTCATGGTAATAAATGTTTTAATAATCAATTACATACAATACATTTATTTATTTATTCCTCATCAAGTATTTTGATGAAATTCACTCTTTTGATATCGACTAATTTTTGTTATCTATCACATTTTCAAATAATTTAAGTTGAACAAAACGCCAACAGATCACTAACTATGGAGCGTTACTCCAATAGTGTTTTATGTCTGCCACAGGATTAAATATTATGATACTTAATAAAACAGCTTGCTTAATGGCTTGGCTTATTTCGACCTGTCTTGTCACATCAGCTTATGCAGAAAAATTACCTGATATTCCTGTACCGATAAAAAATGGCACTGGTACTATAGATAATAGTGGGGTGATTTATATTGGCTTGGGAAGTGCAGATTCATCATGGTATAAACTTGATCTCAAAAAAAATGATAAGAAATGGAAAAAAATAAAAGATTTCCCCGATACAGCTCGCGATCAGTCAATCTCGATGATACTCGATGGCGATCTTTTCATTTTTGGCGGAGTAGGCAAAGAGAATAACTCACCAACGCTAAGAGTCTTGCGTGATGTTTATAAATACTCACCATCACAAAATAGCTGGGAACATATTAATACTGAAACACCTATCGGTCTGACTGGACATACCGGTACTCCACTTAATGATAATAAGGCATTAATTCTTGGCGGCGTAAATAAAGATATCTTCGATAAATATTTATTGGATATAGAAAACAACAAAGGTAATGAAACAGCTAAAAATAAAATAATTCAGCAGTACTTTAACAAACCTGCACAAGACTATCATTTTAATAAGACTGCATTTATTTATGATGCTAAAGAAAATAAATGGTGTAGTGCAGGGCAACAATCTTTCCCTGGTACAGCAGGCTCATCACTAATCAAACAAGCTAACCAGGTAATACTTATCAATGGTGAAATCAAACCAGGATTACGGACCGATACCATTCATCATGCGATCCTGGAAAAGGATAATTTAAAATGGGTCTCAAGCTCCCTTCTTCCCCCTCTGCATGGCAATAAATATCAGGAAGGTTTAGCGGGTGCATTTTCTGGTATCAGTAACGGCATGTTGCTTGTAGCTGGTGGCGCTAATTTTACGGGTGCAAAGGAAAATCACCTGAATAATCAATATCATTCTCATGAAGGGCTGAAAAAAACCTGGCATGATGAAGTATATGGTTTACGGAATGGAAAATAGATATCTCTGGGAAAAATCGCCCAACCAGCTGGCTACGGCGTCTCTATCACCTATGGAGATGATATTTATCTTTTAGGTGGAGAAAATAATCAAGGCGAACCGATATCATCGGTGACCACCATTAATATAACTGATGGCAAGTTAATCACAGAATAATAATAATTTTAGTTATCATATCGACAGGGTATTTCATATGAAAAAATATAGCACATTATTATGTGTAGGATCTCTTATTTCCTGCACTGCACCATTACAGGCAGCAACCTACGAACATGCTGATTCAACAAGAGTAAAGACAGAATTGCTGTTATTGAAGCATTACCAGGAGATATCAATTTTTATATTGATGCCAGCATTAAATCTGTTGGTGTAAATAGTGAACATGATAAATTCCTTAGTGAGGTCGTCACTAACAATATTGTATTGCAACCGATTTTTATTTTTGAAAGTGGCTCAGGCATCTATATTGCTCAACGCTACCGATATAATTACGCCAGAAAAATAGCAGACAATGTTAATAATTAAAAACAAATCACTTTGATGCTTTTCTTGATCATTCTAATATCCAGCTAAAAATTGATTATATTTTTAATTGGATGGGTAGTGATTAAGTATATTTTAATAATAAGAAAAAAACCATGAACATAACGTAGATCTCTTATGGAATGTCAATAAGATACCGTTATTTATCTGAATGTAGTGATCACTGTTCCACTACATTCTGCCAGCCGCAAAAAACGCTGACGTGGTCGATTATAGTGCCTTAACTCAAAGATCAGAACCTCTAATCCAGCCATTCCTGGCCAACCTGACAGACCGAGTAATCTTCTCAACGGACGAAGAATTTATTTTTAACATATCACGTGTAATCCCTCTTTCCGTGATGAAAATACGCCTATAATCAAATGAGTACCTTACGCAAGAATGGAATCGTTTACGCCTTTTCAGCGTATAAACTCACGAACTATTCTCGCAGATTTTTATTTATCGCCTTTTTGGAAAAGGCGTTTAGCCTGAGGAACAGTGTATGGATATTACAATCAGTCTTGCTGATACCGATATTGCAAAACTTTCTGAACAACAATATGACGCCTATGTCTCTGAACTGAGAGCCAGGGTTAAAGAAATCTATCCAGAAAGTCACCTGGTTATTACCCATTATGGTGATGTAACCCATTCTACAGTCGATGGATTTCATGATAATGAGAAAGTTCGTATCATTATTCATGAACTACAGCAGGATGTATCTTTACACGGCTACTGGCGTAAATAGTCATTATTCTCTTATCTAAGGGATTCATACCGGTAAAGTATACCTGATAAAGCAATAACCCCAGTCATCGACTGGGGTTATTGCAGTTTGATGCCTGGCAGTTCCCTCTCTCGCATGGGGAGACCCCACACTATCGTCCTTTGTCTTTTACCCTGATACCGCGTTGGCCGCACTCGGTTATTTCAGTCACATAATGAAGTATGCTCCTTCATAGCCTCCCTTGCCGCCTTGTCTCAGGGCAAAATCCTGCAGACGATGTGTATTTTTCCTGATTACAGACGCAAAAAAGCCCAGTCTTTCGACTGGGCTCTTGCTAATTGATGCCTGGCAGTTCCCTGGGCTCGCATGGGGAGACCCCACACTACCATCGGCTGGGGCGTTTCACTTCTGAGTTCGGCATGGGGCGGTGAGACCACCGCGCTAAAGCCGCCCGTCCTTTGTCTTTTACCCTGATACCGCGTTGGCCGCACTCGGTTATTTCAGTCACATACTGAAGTATGCTCCTTCATAGCCTCCCTTGCCGCCTTGTCTCAGCGTAAAATCCTGCAGACGTATACGTATTTTTCCTGATTACAGACGCAAA
>Ga0302347_1000528_pt1 | contig 58994 bp, 51 predicted proteins | sample PhyWR1_FD_202178 | JGI IMG/M metagenome (GOLD analysis project Ga0302347, IMG submission 202178) | Leaf surface microbial communities from wheat plants in UC Gill Tract Community Farm, Albany, California, United States - DLSL W.R1 (v2)... | ecosystem: Host-associated > Plants > Phyllosphere >... | reverse complement strand
GCCAGCGATGAAACGGTGTCAGAATACCGCGGGTCGACCACGATAAAGCGCGTTCCGTTCTGTTTCATCTGCTGGAAAAAGTGGTTGCTGTGACCGAAGATACTTTCGGTTGGGTTGTGCCCCCAGAGGATCACCAGTTTGGTGTCAAGTAGCGTATCCAGCGAGTTACCGCTGGCGGCTGTTCCGTAAGTATAGGGTGTGGCAGCAGCCGTGTTGCCCATGCTGACCGAATGGTAAGCAGACAGAAAGCCGCCGGTCATATTAAGCAGTCGCTGCGCCATTAAATTACCCGAGAAAGTGCCGCCGGAGGTAGCGGTACCCACGTGCATATAACGCGATGCGGGACCATATTTTTCAGTAATGCTGTTGAGCTTATCAGCGATAAGCGTTGTCGCCTCATCCCAGCTAATGCGTTCGAACTTCCCTTCTCCACGCTTACCGACGCGTTTCATCGGGTATTTCAGACGGTCGGGGTGATAAACAAATTTACGATAGCCGCGGCCGCGCACGCAGGCGCGCATCACGGGCATTTGTGGATCGAGGGCATCGTCCGGACGCGTGGAAATACGGGTAACCACACCGTCCTGTACGTGGGCTCGAATATCACACTTTCCGCCACAGTCGAAGGTGCTACAGGTATGAACCACGCGTTCGGCCGCCGCAGTGCCCTCCGTTGGCTGAGCCGACTGGCTGGCTGCGCGGCCAGGTGCGGAGAAGAAAGGCAGCGTAATCAGAGCCGAGCTGGCCTGGAGAAAATGTCGCCGTGAGAGATGAGGTAATATCGCCTCATCCAGGCTATTTTTGGTACTCATAGTCGTCTTCCATAAATGAAAGCGATTCTGCGGCTTTTAGCGCCATTATCCTTTGACGCTCATCAAATAACTCTAAGGTATTAATTTATAAGTAACTTAAAGAAAATGATTCTCATTTATTAATGATGGCTTATTAACTGTTATGAGAGATATAACTGCCATTTCAGCTCCGGCGCCGTTTTAACGTAGCGCAAAGTTGACTGTTGCGACCTGTCCCCCCTCATCCATTACCACCAGCTGGTAGTCCTGCGGTTTTTCCAGTTGCAGAGTGATGACATTATCCGCACTGCTCAATGCTTCACCATTTAAAAACCACCACCTGCGACCCTCTCCTCCGGTTGTCTGTACAGAAAGTGAAACGCTCATCCGCCCCGGCAGATGGCGAATGACCGCACCTTCACGTACGCCGGAAAGCACCAGCGGCAGAAAATTTTGCTGCTGGCGGGGCGGGCAAACGGAAGAGGATTCAGGCAGACGGGCGGCGCGGCGCTCAGTTGCCGGTAACCACGGCTCCAGCGGTAGCGGCCAGACCTGAAGCTCTTTCTGTACCGCACCCTGGCAATCAGCAGCGACTCCCTGACCCTGTGCGTTCAGCCAGACGGGAAAGCGAATGCCCCTGATGCCTTCTTGTCCCGGCAGGAGCAGCGTCGGCGGCTGGCTATTATCCAGCAGCCAGGTCGCCAGACGGCGACGACAGTTATCATCCCCGGCGGGTAAAGTCTGGCCACCCGGCCAGCATATGGTGGCGGCACTGACCGATGACGGACGCGGATCTACCGGGATACGCTCTCCGGCAGCGGTGGGACGAGACTGCAAAATATTATTCAACTGATTAAGCAGCGGCACAGCACTGGCAAAACCAAACTGACCGGCGACGGGCGTTCCGTCCGGGCGTCCGGTCCAGATGCCAATAATATACCGGGCGTTAAGCCCCACTGCCCACGCATCACGGTAACCATAGCTGGTGCCGGTTTTCCATGCCAGCGGAGCCACACGCGGCAGGGAACCTTCGGGCAGAGGCTGTTCTTCTCCCGCGAGAATTCGCCGAATGATCCAGGCAGAGCCGGGGGACAATAATGGCCGTTCAATAAGCGGATCGTCAGGCAGTAATCTTAAACGCCCCGCATTGCCGTGACGCGCAAAAGCACTGTAAGCCGCTGTAATGTCTTCAAGTCTTGCGCCTGCACCACCAAGGATTAATGCAAGATTGGGTTGCGCGTTGGCAGGCAGGATCAGGGGTAACCCGGCATTGCGTAACCGTGCGGCAAATTGTTTCGGGCCATACGCTTCCAGTACCTGAACGGCAGGCAAATTGAGCGAACGTACCAGCGCATCGCTCATACTGACCGGGCCGTGAAATCCGCTGTCAAAGTTACCTGGCCGATAATCTCCCACCCGGCGCGGCACATCCTGTAGCAGTGACGCAGGATGGATCAGCCCTTCATCCATCGCCATACCGTATACGAAAGGCTTAAGTACCGATCCCGGCGATCGAAGTGCGGCCACCATGTCGACATGACCAAAACGGCTATCGTCATTGATATCAGCCGACCCTACCCAGCCGCGCACTTTCATGTTCGTGTGGTCAACGACGATCATCGCCATTGAACTGCGCGGAGGTAAACGTGATTTCCAGTTCATTGCCAGCTCTTCCATTTGCCGCTGAAGGGTGGCATCGAGCGTGGTAACCACTTTATCCTGTCGGCTTTTTGCCAGTACCCGGCGTGAGAAAAGCGGTGCCAGCTGCGGCATCTGGCGAGGGAAAAGCCATACTGGCTCCTGCTGCGCCTCTTTTACCTGCGTAGCAGGCCACACCCCCTGGGTTAACATCCGGTCGAGGACTTTATCGCGCGCAGCCTGAGCGCGTTCTGGCCAGCGGTCGGGGCGCAGTCGGCTGGGAGCCTGAGGCAAAACCGCCAGCAGAGCAGCTTCAGAATAGCTAAGCTGCGCAGGTGCTTTCCCAAGATACGCCCAGCTGGCCGCACCGACCCCCTGTAACGTTCCGCCAAACGGCGCACGATTAAGATAAAGCGTCAGGATGTCACGTTTAGAGAGATGCCACTCCAGCTGCATTGCACGCCAGATCTGGCGAAACTTGCCGCCGAAAGTACGGGGATGAGGGTCAAGCAGACGGGCGACCTGCATGGTCAGCGTGCTTCCTCCGGAAACAATGTGCCCGGAGGTCAGATCCTGCCAGGCCGCACGAGCAATTGCCAGCGGATTAATACCCGGATGCTTCCAGAACCAGCGATCTTCATATTGCAGTAATGCTTCGGTATAGCGCGGTGAGACATCTTCCGGCGTCACCGGATAACGCCAGATGCCCTCGGCATCGGCAAAGCGCCATAGCGGCGTACCGTCTTCGGCCACCACCACACGTGCGGGTGTGACTTCATACAACGGCAGCGGCCAAAGGCGATCGGCAATCATGACGATTAACCACAGTATTACTGGCAAACCCGCCAGCCACAGCCAGCGGGGTTTTATTTTACGCAGTACCATCTTATGGCGTAACGATCAGCGGTCCGGTCGTCGTTCCGGTAGCGCGCCACTGCGGAACATACATGGATTCTACCTGCGGTGCAGGCAGCTGATAGGTACCCGGGGTGACGGCACGTGCCAGATACACCAGCGTCACGGGCTGCCCTTCGTTGACGGCAACGGCGGCCACGAAACGATCGTCGCGGAACTCAACGTGCTGAATATCCGACTGCTGCATCTGAGTCACCAGCGCCTGAATTTCCGTAGCGTTGTCATCAAGACTGGCGCTGCTATTAGCGAGATTCTGATTTTCCAGTTCAAGTCCGGCAGGAAGCAGATCGACAACCAACGCATCCGGCACATTCTGGCTGGCAGTCACTTCAAGCTGAACCAGCACCAAATCGCCACTGCGCAGAGCATTGAGCGATTTTGTCTGCCCTTTGGTGTCATAGAGATGACGCTCAATATGCAGCACATTGCTTGACGGTGCAGGGGCATATTCAGGATAGCCGGTACTGTCAAGGCGCAGCCACAGCGGCTGGCTACCGGTGTTGGTCACCTGGAGCGCTGACAGCTGGTCGGCATCCACGTTACGCACCTGCGCTTTGCCTGCACTCAGCGGCTGCGCCTCAAGAGAGGTTTGGGCCTGCCAGTTACCCGGCAGATCCTGCAGTCCGCGCGCAGCCAGGAACAGCGCATTGGTTTCCTGGGTCGACAACCAGCGTTGGCTAAATGCCTCTTCCGAAAGCGACGTTAGTAAGCGATTTTGCCGATCCGGCAGCAGGTTATTTTCTTTTAGCAGCGTCAGCATCAGAGCGTTATCACGCAGCACGCTACCGTAGTCGGCAACCCAGACGCGATCGCTGGCACGCGGAGTACTCATCGCCAGCGTGAGCGCCTGTTCGCTACGCGGCGCATCGCCCATGGCTTTTAGAGCAATACTAAGCTGCAACAGCGGCAGTCCGGACGCCGCCTGCTGGTGACGATCCCAGATTTCACGCAGTGCGCCCAGCGGTGCTTTTTGCTGACGAGCCAGTACCAGCCCGGCATAAGCCTGAGCGGCAAAACGGCTTGCCTGCGTGTTATCGCTGTAGCGAATGGTCATTAATCCCGGCTCCTGAAGATAACGCAGAAGACGGTTATTGCCTTTACTCATGGCATCAGGCGGCACGCTGTAGCCCTGCTCACTGGCGCGAACCAGGAAATCCATTACGTAGGCTGTCAGCCAGTACTCTTCCTGACCGTCTTTACTCCACAGCGCAAAGCCGCCGTCTTCACGCTGCATTTGCAGCAGTCGGGAAATGCCGAGATCAATGGCCGCGCGGCGCTGCTCATCGCTATCGCCTTTAATGCCCAGCGCGCTAAGCTGCGCGGCACTGGTATACAGTGAAGGGAACAACCCGCTGGTGGTTTGCTCAAGGCAACCGTAAGGATAGGCCTTCAGTTCGCGGATGTAGCGCGCCAGATTCAACGGCGGCTTGCCGCTCAGCATCAGCTGCCCCTGCAGAGTTGCAGGCGACATATTCTGCAGTGCATTAACAGGTATCTGCCAGCTTTCACCGGCCTGAAGCATAGCGCCAAGATTTACAGTGCGGGCAGGAAACGCCGGACGCACGCCCAGCTTCCACTGTTTCTGTACCGGCGGCAGGTTTTCACCAGGCAGGTTAACACCGCTGATGGTGGCATTAATTTCGCCATCACCGTACCCGTCCTGAGCGCTGACCGGCACAAACAGGGTGACACGTACACCCGGCGCAATTTTCAGCGGCTCCGGTTGCGAACCTTCGAGGGTCAGTAAGCCGCTGGTTTTCAGGGCAACATTGAGAGTTTGCGGCTGGTCAGTCAGGTTGGTGATATCCAGAGTCAAACGTGAAGAGTCACCGCCGGCAATAAAGCGCGGCATGTTCAGTTCAGCAATCACCGGGGCAGCAACCACCACTTTTTCTTCGCTGCTGCCGAAATCTTCAGCGGTCCAGGCCTGCGCCATTACCCGAAGCTCACCGTTAAAGTCACCAATGGGCAGGGTTACAGTCCCTTCGCCGTTAGCATCAAGAACCACCGGCTGCGCCTGCTGGGCAATAATGTTGACGTGATTAACCGGCGGCTTACCGCCCCGGTTTAATTCGTCACCATCCCCACCGAATCGCAGGCTGGCAAGACGTCCCTGGCCTTCAATAACCTGGCCATAGATATCGTAAATATCGGCACCGTAGCGTTTCTGACCAAAGAAAGCTTTCCACGGATCGGGCGTAACGTAATCGGTGATATTCAGTACGCCGCTGTCCACGGCAGAGAGCAGGACGTTAACCTGCTTCGGCAGCGCGCCCTCTTTCACACTCGCCTTCACTTTTACCGTCAGCGGCTGCTCGGGGCGCATTTTTTGCGGGCTATCCAGCGTAATATTCAGACGGCGGCTTTCATCGCCCATCGGCAAATGCAAAATGCCTACGGCACGTTTTGGCGTCGCTGAGCGGGATTTATCGCCGGGACGGACCACCAGGGTGCTCAGGTAGAGATCGTGACGGTTCCAGTTTTTATCCACTGGAATTGAGAGATCCATACCTTCGGCAGGAACGTCAATTTCCTGCCACCAGAGCGGGCCTTCGCTGGATTCAACCATTGCATAACCTTTGCCCGCCGCCGGCGCGGCCACGTGCAGTTTAAGCGTGTCGCCCGGTTTATAGAATGCTTTGTCGAGCTTCATCGTCACGCGATCCGGACGTGCAGCGCCAGTACCGTCGCTGTTATCCTGCCAGCTGTACCCGGCCCAGAAGCGTACGCTGCTGACCGTGTCATTTGGCGCTTTAACTTCCAGACGGTAGGAGCCCCATTCAACCGGGAAGCTGACTTTTCCGGTAGCATCCGCCGCCAGATCTAATGATTGCTCCCCTTCCACCAGATCTTTTTGATCGAACTGCGATTCCCAGCCCTCGTTTTCAGACCAGTTCCAGAAATAGTCGCGGCGCTCGCGAATAAGGCGAACCTGTAGACCGGAAACGGCTTTTTTCTGCCCCTGCGCATTGGCATAGACAATATCGAACGCGGCGTTGCTGTTTTCTTCAACGACCGGCTGATTGACGGTGGCATCGGTACGATAGTCATATACCGCTTTGCTGGCAAACTGCGGGCGAATACCCGGCAGCGTATCCGCAGGCCAGATGGCCTGTTCAGCACGACGGGTCACCGGACGACCACCAGACTCCAGCAGGCTGGCCTGTAGCAGGACCTGCAGAGGTGAGTGCGCCTCCTGCCACTGGCTATCCGCACTGACCTGTCCACGGCCTTTAGCATCGAGCTTCAGATTAACTTCGTCCAGCGTACGCGAGAGATTATCCTCACTAATATTACCGAACTGGAAGCCCGGCAACGCGTCAACGGCTTCACGCAGCGGGCGCAAGAATAATTTGCCCTGGAGCGTATTGCTGGCGGCCGGTGCGCCATACAGATAGTAGCCAACGACATCAAAGTTAACGCTATCAGCCGGCGCCAGCGGCGTTTTTTGCGCGGTCAAATTCAGCGCCATGCGCTCAGGCATAAAATCTTCGACGTTAAAATCCCACAGGCGCGGCTGGTTATCGCCGGTATTAGCACGAATATGCCACATGCCGGTTGTCGCGCTGCTTTCAAGCGGATAGGTAAAGCGATAGAGGCCGTTTTCTGCCTTACTGACCACAGTGCGGATCACCTGTCCGTCAGGTTTGATGACCTCAAGCTTAACCGGCTGATCGGCCAGCGCCTTGCCGTCGCTGTCGCGCAGAAGACCGTTGAGGATCACCGTTTCGCCCGGACGATAGAGATCGCGTGGACCAAACATGAAAAATTGTTTGCTGTAGCCCGGATCGCCGGCAATTTTGAACTCTGCCAGATCGAGCGCTGGCAGGTTGAGATCCAATAAAGTGGTCTGCCCGTCTTTACGTGCCAGCAGCAGTGCGCCGGGCTTATCGCTTTGTAACGTGGTACGCCCATGGCTGTCGCTGGTCGCCTGCGCCAGCGTCTGCCCTTTTTCATTGAGCAATGTGACATCAACACCCGACTGTAACGCCCCGTTTTCCAGGCTCTGGGTAAAGACTTCCAGGCGATTGTGGTAGCGGTGCGTTGAAAGACCAATGTCGCTGAGGGTAAAAAGCGTGGCGGCATTGCTGTAACTGTAATGCCCGGCCTGATTCATCACGGCGATATACACGCCTGCCTGCTGCAACGGTTTGATGTCACCCAGCGGCAACATCAGCTTTTCCTGGGTATTTTTGGCCGGATTAAGATCAAAACGCCCGGTATAGACCAGGTCCGCCATTTTTAGCAGTTCGTCAGATTCCCAGTTGGAGAGTGAACTACGGTACTCCCACTGGCTGACAAAGGCCGCCAGCGATTCGGGCTTAACGCGAAAGAAATTGATATCGATGTTATTGACGTTCAGCGCCATCACCGGCAGCCCTTCAACGACTTTGCCCGGCAGCAGCGAACCGCGGCTGGCAAACCCGACGGAAGGCTGAATATTACGTGTGGTTATGGCTTTCTCGAATGACTGCCCGAACGTGGCTTTATTCAGGGCCGTTACCCCGCTGTCAACGGTCAGTACGAGGTTGCGGTTAGGCTCGAGATGGCGCAGCCGCAGCTCTTTCAGATTGGGGGCCAGCTCCCATGCACCGTCAACCTTGCCCTCTTTCTTGTCGACCAGATGGACGGTGCGCGAAAAATCCTGTTCAGGATCGAGCGGAATAGAGAAGGTCAGGACCAGCGTGGCCGCACCTTCCAGCTGAACTTCGGAGGCATCCAGCAGGTTCAGTGCTTTTCCCTGGCTTTGCGCTGTCATTTTTTTGATTTGTTCAGCGTCAGGCTTTGCCGGCGTGATTTTCGCCTGCGCCGGGGCAGATGCAGGCGCCGCCTGGGCTGCCGCCTGAGGTTTAGTATTGTCATCGCATCCAGCAAGGCTGAAGGCGGCCACCAGCGTAAGCGCTAATGTTGTCAGGCGGAACTGTTTCATCTTTGAATCCCTGGCCAAAAAGCCGTCAATCACGGTTGACAATATTATGCGCGACTTTCAGGAATACAACAGCCCCAATAATGGTTGTTGAATCTTTATCGCAAGATATTTTTCACCGTTGCAAGTTGTTACATCGCTCACACTCTGAAAAGTAACATGTTACATCATGCGTCATTTGTTTTTAAAACAACTGGATAGATGGATTATCACGCATTCTGCTGCCAGATTAGTCACTTAAACGCCATTTTGCGCGCGGTTCATCAACAGAGGGAATAGCATGAAACGAGCCGTTAACGCCCTACAAAACTTCGGCAAATCGCTTTACGGCCCGGTGCTGATTTTACCTATCGTCGGGCTATTCATTGCTTTTGGTAATGTATTGGGTAACGGCAACCTGGCCGAATACCTGCCTTTTTTAGGCCACCCTCTGATCCAAAATCTCGGTCAGCTGATTGCTAAATCTGCGGTATCAGTGCTGGTCAATCTCGCCCTGCTTTTTGCGGTAGGGATACCCATTGGGCTGGCGTCGCGAGATAAAGGCTATGCTGCACTAATAGGCCTGGTGACCTTCGTGGTTTTTATAAATGCCATGAATGTTACATTGCAATTACAGGGCGCGCTGGCACCTGTCGATCAGATGCGCGCTGCCGGGCAGAGCAGCGTACTGGGTGTTCAGGTTCTGGAGATGGGCGTGTTCGCTGGCATCCTCACCGGCGCGCTTTCAGGTTATCTGTATAACCGCTATTCCGGGGTGCAATTTTCCGGCGCAATGGCGATTTATTCCGGCCACTGTTTTGTCGCCATTATCATGCTGCCGGTATCTATTATTCTCGGCGTAGTGATGAGTGAACTGTGGCCGTTTGCGCAGCAGGGCATCAGCACCCTGGCATTGGTTATTAAAAGCTCAGGCGCTTTTGGCGTCGCCATTTATGGTTTTCTGGAGCGTATTTTAGTCCCTACGGGCCTGCATCATCTGGTTTACACCCCGTTTTTATATACCGAACTGGGCGGAACATCTGACGTCTGCGGCACGGTTTATCAGGGTGCACGTAACATCTATTTTGCCGAAATGGCCTGTCCTGAAGTGAAACAGCTTAGCAGCACGGTGGTCTGGGACGCCCGCGGCATCAGTAAAATGTTCGGCCTGCCGGCGGCCGCGCTGGCGATGTATGTTACCGCGAAACCAGAGCGTAAAGCCGCGGCCAAAGCCATTCTGATCCCTGCGGCGCTTACCTCAATGTTGGTGGGCGTCACCGAACCGATTGAGTTTTCCTTCCTGTTTATTGCTCCGATGTTATTTATCGTCCACGCGGTGCTCACCGGTATTGGCATGATGTTGTTTTACCTGCTGGGCGTTCATGCGATTGGCGCCAACGGCATTATTGATTTTGTGCTCTACAACCTGCCGCTGGGTACGGAGAAATCCAACTGGCCGATGTACATCGTGGTCGGATTGATCATGTCGGTACTCTATTTTGTGGTCTTCCGCTTTCTCATCCGCCGTTTTGATATGAAAACGCCGGGCCGTGAGGAGGAAGACGAGGAAACGCGTCTGTACAGCAAACAGGAGTACCAGGCGAAGGGTCAAAATGACGGGCTGGGCGAGGCAATCATCGCGGGGCTGGGCGGGCGAGGCAATATTGAGGCCGTCGACAACTGCTATACCCGCCTGCGGGTCACGGTTAACGACGTCGCGTTAATTGATGAACCGCGACTGAAAGCCACCGGCGCAAAGGCGGTTATCAGGCAGGGCAATAATGTTCAGGTAGTCTACGGGCTGCATGTTAAAAAAATGCGAGAGGCCGTTGAGTCGGTGCTCTGAAGGAGGCAGAAAATGTTTAAACCCCCATTTATTTTAGCCATCGCCGGCGGTGGCAGTACTTATACGCCCGGTATTGTCAAAAGCCTGATGATGCGGCTGGATGATTTTCCGCTGGCTGAAATTCGCCTCTACGACATTGATGAAGCCCGACAGAATACGCTTGCACCGGTAGTCGAAAAGGTTATTCGCGATCACAGCGCATCAATAAAATTTACCGTCACCGGCGATCCGCAAACGGCATTTAACGGCGCACATTTTATTTTTGCCCAGATGCGGGTCGGGCAGTACAAAATGCGTGAGCAGGATGAAAAAATCCCGCTTAAGCACGGCGTAGTGGGCCAGGAAACCTGTGGTCCGGGCGGGCTGGCCTACGGTCTGCGCACAATTTTACCGATGGTCGAACTGATCGACATGGCTGAGCGCTACGCGGACAAAAAAGCCTGGATTGTTAATTATTCCAATCCCGCGGCGATAGTCGCTGAAGGCGTACGCCGTCTGCGTCCCGATGCGCGCGTACTGAATATTTGCGATATGCCGGTGGCCGCGATGCGTAATATGGGGGCGATCCTCGGCGTTGACCGACATAAATTACAGGTGGATTACTTCGGCCTTAATCATTTTGGCTGGTTCACCCGCGTGCGGGTGGACGGTGAAGATCGGCTGCCTGAACTGCGCCGCCATATTGCCCGTTTCGGACTGCTGACGGAAGATGCCGCCCAGACCGATCCGCAGCACGCCGATCCATCATGGGTCAAAACCTGGCGCAATATTAAACCAGTGATGGATCTGTTCCCGGATTATCTGCCAAATCCTTACCTGCAATATTATTTGATGCCCGACGATATCGTCGCGCATCAGGATCCGAATTATACCCGCGCCAATGAAGTAATGGACGGACGGGAGAAAAAACTGTTTGCTGCGGCTGAAGAGTACAAACGCAGCGGGATCCTGCCGGATGCCTTTCACGTTGGCGTTCACGGCGCGTTCATTGTTGATGTTGCCTGTTCGCTGGCTTTTGACCTGCGCCAGCGCCATTTGGTGATCGTCGAGAATAAAGGGGCGATTGCCAATCTGCCTTATGATGCGATGGTGGAAGTTCCGGCGTACATCACCAGTGAAGGGCCCGAGCCGGTCAGAATGGGCGCGGTGCCGCTGTTTCATCAAACGCTGCTTATGCAACAGCTGGCCTCTGAACAATTGCTGGTCGAAGCGACCCTTGAGGGAAGCTATGAGAAAGCGCTCCAGGCCTTTACCTTAAACCGTACCGTTCCGACCATGCAGCACGCGAAAGCGATCCTTGATGATATGATTGAAGCCAACCGCGATTACTGGCCACAGTTGCAAAAAGCCTGGCAAAATGGGGAGGCGATCAAATAATTTCGCCGTGGGCTTGCTTGTCGGGGGGCGAAAAAACACCGACAATTCAGGGATGATGAATACAACGGAGGCAAGTATGTCCACCTCATTTTTTGTTGCAGCCGACTGGCTGACCGAGCACGCTACGGACCCGGAAATCCAGATTATTGATGCGCGTATGGCCCCAACTGGCGTCATCGACCGCAACGTGCCTGAAGAGTATCGCGCCGGACACCTTCCCGGCGCGATTTTATTTGATATTGAAGCTCTCTCCGATCGCACCAGCCCCCTGCCCCACATGCTCCCGCGCCCTGAAGCCTTTGCCGTCGCCATGCGCGAGCTGGGCATTCATAAAAATAAACATCTGGTCGTGTATGACGACGGTAATCTTTTCTCTGCCCCGCGCGCGTGGTGGATGCTGCGCACTTTTGGCGCGCAGCGCGTCTCAATACTGGCAGGTGGCCTGGTTGGCTGGCTGCGTGACGATCTCCCCCTTGAGTCCGGCATTAATGAGCAGCCAGAGGGCGATTTTGATGTCGAGTTCGATCGCGAAGCGGTTAAACGCCTGACCGATGTCATGCTGGTCAGCCACGAGCGAACGGCCCAGCTGGTGGATGCTCGTCCAGCCGCCCGGTTTAATGCCCAGGCCGATGAACCGCGGCCCGGCCTGAAACGCGGACATATTCCCGGCGCATACAATGTTGCGTGGAACGATCTGGTGGTTAATGGCGAGCTAAAAACCACCGATGAGCTGAGCGAGATTTTTGCCGGTCAGGGTGTCGACATACAGCAACCGATTATTGCCAGCTGTGGCTCCGGCGTGACGGCAGCAGTAGTGGTGCTGGCGCTGGCTACGCTTGGGGTTAACGATGTTAAACTGTACGATGGCTCGTGGAGCGAATGGGGCGCGCGTGCGGATTTGCCGATTGAACCTGCGCCATAATGGATAACCGCCTGGCGCCTCTTCTTTCGCGCGGGGAGCTTCTCACCCGTGCGGAATATCGTGCTTTGGCCTATTTGACGGAGCATCCTTTGCTGGTGGGAGAGCTTACCGTCCGGGAGCTGGCAAAAAGAAGCTGGGTTTCCACCGCCACCGTGGTGCGGTTGTGCCAGAAACTGGGTTTTAGCGGCTACAGCGAATTTATCTGGCACTGTAAACATCTGCTGACTGACACGCCTTACATCCGCCCTGCCGCTCCTGAGAGCCACGATAATGTGCCAGAACTGTTTGCACATTTTATGGCTAACTACCAGCAGACCTTTCGCTGGGTCAATGCCGAAAAACGCCGGCAATTTACCGCCCTACTGCGCGACAAAGAGAGCTTCTTTCTTTACGGCGCCGGCTTTTCATGGCTGTTTGCCGAGTACCTGACCAAAAGACTCCAGGTGCTGGGGAAAGCGGCATTTATTTCCGGGCCTGGCGACAGTCGTAATATTTTTCTCAGCAATGCGGCACGCTATCAGGTATTTATTGCCGTTTCCCGCAGCGGTGAAACCGAGCAGGTGCTGGATAAAGCGCGAATTGCCCGCAACGTGGGGATGACGGTAGTCGCATTTACTCGCGCCTCGGATAACAGCCTTGCGGCCCTCGCCGATCTGCATTTCGCATTATACGATGAGGCGGTACACTTCGCGGCGGAAGCCACCGGGATCACGTCATTTGAGTCGAATCTGGTGCTGCTGATCGATTTACTCTTGCTGGAAGCTACGACATAAAAAAACCGCCTGTTTATGCAGACGGTTTGCGCTGAATTAAATGATGCGGTTCTGCTTAAAATCGCGCAGAAAACTGCCCCAGCGTTTTTCATAGAAGGGCGTAATGTGCGCCAGCATAAAGTGGCTGATGCCCTTTTCGCCTTCCGTGACCTGACACAGATCGACAGGCTCGTCGCCGGGCAGCGTATCGGTGGCGACGCTACCGGCAGCATAAATTATCTCTTCGATATCGCCTTCAGCTTCGATACCAATCAGCAGGTTGGGCTGCTGATCCGCACTTTCTTTGACCGTACACAGAAAAGCCCGTTTCACCGTTTTCAGCGTTTTAAACAGCGCGGTTAAGGAGTCAATCATCTGTGCCGGTGGCTCGGCCACTTCAGATAGCAGCAGCGATGTACCCCCTTCAAGCACCTGCTGGGTACTCAGCGGATCGCCTTCTTCAGCAATCAGATGGCTGATTTCACGCGGCGTAAACTCTTTGCCGGTTGGCAGTTTGGCATTGAGGAACAGCGTTTCGCCGAGCGTCATTTCAAACAGCGTGCGCACCGGCATCACAACAAATGCCTGCTCTTCTGAGACGGCCTGCTGTAAGGCCTGTAATGAAGAAAAGAACGGCACAACAGACGTGCCGTCGTCTTTTTCCCAGTGCTGAAGATCCAGTGCGCTATCAGCCACCACCTGTTCACTTTCGGCAGCCGTGCCTGGCACCCATACCGTCGACTCCAGCAGCGTGCGAAAAAAGGCGGGTCGATAAGCGGGCTCAGTGGCGGCCTGTTCCAGCAGCGTTTCTAATTCATTTTTTATGTCGGACATAAACTCGCTACTTCAAAAAAATGCCGGGTGGCGTAGCGCTTACCCGGTCTGTAAGTTTTGTGGGTGGCGAATGACCAGCCACCCGCCACAATGTTGCTTATCCGGCGGTCAACAAATTCGCCAGAGTACGCACGCCAAGACCAGTGGCTCCGGCTGACCATTGCTCAACTGCACCTTTGCGGTAAGTAGCGGAGCAGTCAATATGCAGCCAGCCCTGATGATAATTCTCTACAAAGTGAGACAGGAACCCGGCGGCGGTACTTGCGCCTGCCGGATAAGCTGCGCTACCGGTGTTGTTGAGTTCGGCGAAATTCGACGGTAGCTGGCTGCGGTGGAACTCGGCCAGCGGCAAACGCCAGAACGGTTCGTTTTCTGCCTGTGCACTGGTCAGCAAACGCTGCGCCAGCGCATCATCAAAGCTGAACAGCGCATGATAATCGTTACCCAGCGCGGTTTTTGCCGCCCCGGTCAGAGTGGCTGCGTCAATGATAAGCTCTGGCTTCTGGGCAGAGGCATCGATCAGGCCATCGGCCAGTACCAGACGGCCTTCAGCATCGGTATTCATCACTTCAACGGTTTTACCATTGCGATAATGAATAATGTCGCCCAGTTTAAAGGCGTTGCCGCTGACCATGTTATCTGCGCAGCACAGATACAACTTCACGCGCTTATTCAGACCGCGCTGGATCGCAAAGGCCAGCGCCCCGGTGACCAGTGCCGCGCCGCCCATATCGGACTTCATTGAGTCCATGAACGCGCTCTGCTTAATACTGTAACCGCCAGAGTCAAAGGTGATCCCTTTGCCGACAAGGCAGGCGTAGACCGGCGCATTTTTGTCGCCCGTCGGGTTATAATCAAGGGCCAGCAGAACCGGCTGGCGATCGGAGCCACGCCCGACGGTATGCAGGCCAAGATAATTCTGCTCGCGCAGATCTTCGCCTTTGGTAATGCGGTAAGAGACACGCTCGGCAGCCACGCCAGACAGGAGATCAACCGCACGCTGCGCCAGTTGCTCAGGCCCGACTTCTTCAGCTGAGGCATTAATAATATCGCGTACCCAGTCGATGATTTTCAGGCGGCTGTCCAGCTCTTTCTGTTCTGCTGCATCAAGCGCTGCCCACTCGACTTTACGGCTGCCCTTCGGTCCTTTATAACCCTGCCAGAATGCCCAGCTGCGATCTGCGTCCCAGCCATCGCCAGCCAGTTGAACATGTTTGATGCCCAGGCCATCAATTTTACGCGCGGCGCGCTGAATCAGGCCTAAATCATCTTTGCCGTTCAGGTGCAGGGAGATGCCGTCGTTATTGATACTGTAGGAGGCTTTTTCACCCCAGCGTGCGTCGGCAGACTGAGTAGAAAGCGTAATTTTCATGGCGTCGGTTGTCATCGTGTTATCCTTTTTTATTAGCCCATGTATGCAAAAGGGCCGCCCGAAGGCAGCCCGACAACTTATTCTGCTTCATCTAACCAGACGAGCAGAATGGCCTCCAGAACTTTTTCACTGGAGGCTTCAGGATTGTCATCAAACTCTTCCAGCTCGCAAATCCACTGATGCAGGTCGGTGAAACGCACGGTTTTCGGATCGAGATCCGGGCGGCTGTCGTACAGCGCCTCACCGATTTCACGGCTGTCGGTCCATTTCAGTCCCATATCAATGCTCCCGGGCGTGGTTAATGGTATAGCGAGGGATCTCGACAACCAGATCGTCCCCGGTCACGCGTGCCTGACAACCTAAACGGCTCTCCGGCTCGAGACCCCAGGCTTTATCCAGCATGTCATCTTCATCTTCCGTGCTCTCCGCCAGGGAGTCAAAACCTTCACGCACGATGCAGTGGCAGGTGGTGCAGGCGCACGATTTTTCACAGGCGTGTTCGACTTCAATGCCGTTGCGCAGGGCAACGTCAAGGATCGTTTCGCCGATCTCAGCTTCCAGAACTGCGCCATCGGGACAGAGATCCTGATGAGGCAAAAAAACAATCTTTGGCATATTAAACCTCGTCCACGGAATGGCCTTTCAGCGCGCTACGGACCGACTGATCCATGCGGCGAGCAGCGAATTCCTGGGTTTGCTTGTCAACATTTTTAATGGCTTGTTCTATTGCGTCAGCGTCATCGCCTTCGGCTGCTACCCGCAGATGAGCGGCAGCCTGTTCGATCCCCTGATGCTCTGCGGCGCTTAGCAGCGCGGCATCGGCAGCCAGCGCGCCGGTTAAACTCTCCAGCACGCGTGCGGCTTCGACTTTTTGCTCTGCCAGCATTCGCGCCTGCACATCCTGTGCGGCGTGACTCATTGAGTCCTGGATCATGCTGGCAATCTCACCGTCCGACAGCCCGTAAGACGGTTTAACCTGAATGGATGACTCCACGCCGGTCGATTTTTCCATCGCGGTGACGCTTAATAGCCCATCAGCATCGACCTGGAAGGTAACGCGAATATGCGCCCCGCCTGCCGGAAGCGCCGGAATGCCCCGCAGCGCAAAGCGCGCCAGCGAGCGGCAATCCTGCACCAGCTCACGCTCACCCTGCATAACGTGAATGGACATTGCGGTCTGACCGTCTTTGAAGGTGGTGAATTCCTGCGCGCGGGCCACCGGGATCGTGGTATTACGCGGGATCACTTTTTCAACCAGCCCGCCCATGGTTTCCAGCCCCAGCGACAGCGGGATCACGTCCAGCAGCAGCATTTCGCTGTCCGGCTTATTGCCGACCAGAATATCGGCCTGAATAGCCGCGCCAATGGCCACCACTTTGTCGGGATCGATTGACGTCAGCGGCGTGCGGCCGAAAAATTCGCCCACGCGCTCACGGACCAGCGGGACGCGCGTGGAGCCGCCGACCATCACCACTTCCAGCACCTCTTCCGCTTGCACACCGGCATCTTTAAGCGCCCGGCGACAAGAAAGCAGCGTGCGTTTAACGAGTCCGGCGATCAACGTATCGAACTGCTCGCGGGTTATCTCACCCTGCCAGCCCGCCACGTTTACGCTGACGGCGTTTGCATCGCTGAGCGCAATTTTCGCGGCGATGGCTGCATCCAGCAGTTGACGTTGCAGGCGCAGATCCTGACGATCGGACAGGCTGGCCTGCTCACGAATATGATCCGCCAGCAGGTGATCGAAATCGTCACCGCCAAGCGCGGAATCACCGCCGGTCGCCAGCACTTCAAATACGCCACGACTCAGGCGCAGGATGGAAATATCAAAGGTACCGCCGCCAAGATCGTAGACCGCAATCACGCCCTCTTTACCCGAATCCAGGCCGTACGCAATGGCGGCGGCGGTCGGTTCGTTAAGTAAACGCAGAACGTGCAGACCCGCCAGACGCGCGGCATCTTTAGTGCCCTGACGCTGCGCATCATCGAAATAGGCGGGAACCGTAATCACCACGCCGTCGAGCTCACCCTGAAGGGCTTCGCTGGCGCGAGCACTTAGCGCGCTGAGAATGTCAGCAGAGATACGCACGGGATTAAGCACCCCGGCGGGAGTAACAATCATCGGCAGACCGTTTTCACTGGCCTGAAATTGATACGGCAAATGGGGATAGCGCGCGTTGATGTCGGCCAGAGAACGACCCATCAGGCGTTTTACGGAGCTAACCGTGTTCGCCGGGTCCTGCGCCGCACGATCGCGCGCTTCATAACCGACGACCTGCCCCTGAGTCTGGTAATACACCACGGACGGCAGTAAATGACGGCCCTGACGATCGGCGAGCGTTTCAGCCTGGCCGCTGCGCACGGTGGCAACCAGCGAGTTGGTGGTGCCTAAGTCAATGCCCGCCGCCAGACGACGCTGATGCGGCGCGGCACTTAAACCTGGCTCACTAATTTGTAATAAGGCCATAATTGCTTCCGAAATTAAAAATCGAGCAGCTTTTCTTCGAGTTGTTCTGCTGAACGTTGCAGTTTATCGAGAAAACGCAGTTTACGCACGGTGTCTGCCGCCGTATCCCACTTTTCGCGATCGAGTTGTTCAACCATCTGTTGATGACGGGCGCTATACATCTCTTTCACCCGCTTCATCAGATCTTCAAGACGTGTTTCATCTTTCGCCTGAGCAATCTCATCCAGCGCTTCACGCAGCTCAAGCTGTTCCATCAGAAAGGCGGTATCGCTTACGGTATGCTGCTCGCTGGCCAGATCAAAACCGTGCAATGAAAGCAAGTATTCGGCGCGCATTAGCGGATGGCGCAGGGTTTGCCACGCCTGGTTGATCGTCGCTGATTTTTGCACTGCCGCAAGCTGCTCTGCTGGCGTGCCGCGGGCAAATTTATCAGGATGAAACTGACGCTGTAGATCCTGAAAACGCGTGGTCAGCGCCTGTATATCGACAGGATAACGGGCGGGTAAACCAAAAAGAGTGAAGTAATCCATAACAATCTTAGGGTTAGCCTGTTAAAACAAACCCCACGCGCAGAATGACTGCGGTGGGGTTCATTGGTGATACGCGATTAAACGTGGAAGCTTTCGCCGCAGCCGCACTCGTCTTTCACATTCGGGTTGGTAAATTTAAACCCTTCGTTCAGACCTTCTTTAACGAAATCCAGCTGCGTGCCGTTCAGAAATTGCAGGCTCTTGCCATCGACCACGACTTTTACGCCTTTGTCTTCGAACACGGTATCTTCTGCTGCCGGTTCATCAACAAATTCCAGTACATAGGCCATGCCAGAACAGCCGGAGGTTCTTACCCCCAGACGCAGGCCGAACCCTTTACCACGGTTGGTCAGGAAAGCATTTACTCGCGCGGCAGCACTGTCGCTCAGGGTAATCGACATAGAAACCTCTGTTATTTCACTTCACGTTTACTTTTATAATCGGCGATGGCCGCTTTAATGGCATCTTCAGCCAGGATCGAACAGTGAATTTTCACCGGCGGCAGTTCGAGCTCATCAGCGATATCGGTATTTTTGATTGCCTGCGCTTCGTCGAGTGATTTACCTTTCACCCACTCAGTGACCAGCGAGCTGGAGGCGATAGCCGAGCCGCAACCGTAGGTCTTGAAGCGTGCATCTTCAATAATACCGTCGTTGTTCACTTTAATCTGCAATTTCATGACGTCGCCACAGGCCGGTGCACCCACCATGCCGCTGCCAACGCTGTCGTCGCTGTTGTCAAAAGAGCCAACGTTGCGTGGGTTCTCGTAATGATCAATAACTTTTTCGCTATATGCCATGCTTAAATTCCTCTTATCTACCGATTAATGATGTGACCATTCAATGCTGTTGATATCCACGCCCTGCTTGAACATTTCCCACAGCGGAGAAAGGTCGCGCAGACGGCCGATGGAGTTACGTACCAGCTTGATGGTGTAGTCAATTTCTTCTTCGGTAGTAAAACGACCTAAAGAGAAACGAATGGAGCTGTGTGCCAGCTCGTCGGTCATTCCCAGCGCGCGCAGCACGTAGGACGGTTCCAGGCTCGCAGAGGTACAGGCAGATCCGGAAGAGACAGCGAGGTCTTTCAGCGCCATAATCAGCGACTCGCCTTCAACGTAGTTAAAGCTGACGTTGAGGATATTTGGTGCGCCCTGCTCGAGGGAGCCGTTCAGGTACACTTCTTCCATGTCCTTCACGCCGTCCCACAGACGGTTGCGCAGCGTGCGCAGACGCGCCATCTCGCTTTCCATCTCTTCTTTTGCGATACGGTACGCTTCACCCATACCGACGATCTGATGAACAGGCAGTGTTCCGGAACGCATACCGCGCTCGTGGCCGCCACCGTGCATCTGTGCTTCGATACGGATACGCGGTTTACGTCGCACGTACAGTGCACCAATGCCTTTCGGACCATAGATTTTGTGGCCGGAGAAAGACATCAGATCCACTTTAAGCTGGCTCAGATCAATAGGCAGTTTACCGACGCTCTGCGTCGCATCAACGTGATAGATGATGCCGCGCGCACGGCACATATCGCCAATGGTCGCGATATCCTGCACTACGCCGATTTCGTTATTCACGTGCATGATGGACACGAGGATAGTGTCGTCACGCATCGCCGCTTCAAGTTCTTTCAGGTCAATAATACCGTTGCGCTGCGGAGCCAGGTAAGTGATCTCAAACCCTTCACGCTCCAGCTGGCGGCAGGTATCCAGCACGGCTTTATGCTCGGTCTTACTGGTAATGATGTGCTTGCCTTTTTTCTGATAAAAGTTAGCTGCACCTTTAATTGCCAGGTTGTCAGATTCAGTCGCACCAGAGGTAAAGACAATTTCACGCGGATCGGCACCGACCAGATCGGCGATCTGGTTACGGGCGATATCAACCGCTTCTTCAGCCTGCCAGCCGAAACGGTGTGAACGGGAGGCCGGATTACCAAAGGTCCCGTCTAAGGTCAGGCACTGCATCATCTTCTCGGCAACACGCGGGTCCACCGGCGTGGTTGCGGAGTAGTCGAGATAAATCGGTAATTTCATTACTCTTAAGCTCCGTACATCACTCATCAATGCAAGGAACCAGGCAACCGGATTAACCGGTAACAGAGCTATAGCGCCCCGGCCTGATTCAGAAAACTTTTTTTACTCTGCCGTTCAGATAACCTGAGCGGCAGGCAATTTTTATTAGGCGCGTAACTTAACGTTGATCTGATCCTGCGAACGGGCCGTACGCGGCACGTCAAGCGCCTGCTGACGGTCAGAGACGTCAAGCACTTCTTTATTATTAACCAGCTCACCCAGGGTAATATTGTTCAGGAAACCGGTAAGACGGTCGCTGAGATCGCGCCACAGCGCATGGGTCAGGCATTTATCGCCACCCTGGCAGCCGCCTTTGCCCTGACAGCGGGTAGCGTCGACGGACTCATCAACGGCGCTAATCACTTCGCCAACGGCGATGGTGCTGGCATCTTTACCCAACAGGTAGCCACCGCCCGGTCCACGCACGCTGGAAACCAGACCGTTTTTACGTAGACGGGAGAACAATTGTTCCAGATAAGAAAGGGAGATCCCCTGACGTTCAGAAATATCAGCCAGCGGTACCGGGCCGGATTCGGAGTTGAGCGCAACGTCCAGCATTGCGGTCACGGCATAACGCCCTTTAGATGTCAGTCTCATGTCTTACTTAACCTCAAACCTGGCCCTGCCTGGGCATTTTTATTAAAATCGGGGTGTACTACATAGCAGGGCCAAGTCTGACATTCCCGACTAAAATGGTCAACTATTTAGTTGACTGTTTTAGTCAGGTATTTCACCTTCCGTGCGTTTACCCGGCGAGACAATAATGCCGGATGGCGCTGCGCTTATCAGGCCGGCAATCAACCGGTCTCATCGGTGCGTTTAAGGCTGTTCTTTATGCTTTTGCTCAATCGATGCCAGCACGCCGCGCAGGATATTCAGCTCCTGGCTTTCCGGGCGGGCGCGGGTAAACAGACGACGCAGCTTATTCATCACCTGGCCAGGATGGCTTTCACGAATGAAGCCTGTGGCCAGCAGGGTCTGTTCCAGGTGGCCGTAGAAGCGTTCCAGATCGTCCACCAGCGGGTACGGGGTTTCAACAGGCTCGGCTTTTTCCTGCGCCTGAGTGGCAAGCCAGGCCATGCGGACTTCGTAGGAAATAACCTGCACGGCCATCGCCAGATTGAGCGAGCTGTATTCCGGATTGGCGGCAATGGCAACGTGATAGTGGCATTTTTGCAGTTCATCGTTAGTTAACCCAACGCGCTCGCGGCCAAACACCAGCGCAACCGGCGCATGTTCCGCTTCCTCTACGCTTTTCAACCCGCATTCGCGCGGATCGAGCATCGGCCATGGCAGGGTACGTGAACGCGCGCTGGTTCCCACAACCAGGCTACACCCTGCCAGCGCGTCATCCAGCGTTTCAACAATATGCGCGTTGCCGATCACATCACTTGCCCCGGCCGCCAGGGCGATGGCCTGCGAGTCAGGTTTGACCAGCGGATTGACCAGCCACAGGTTAGTTAGCCCCATGGTTTTCATGGCCCGGGCCACAGAACCCATGTTGCCTGTATGGGAGGTTTCTACCAGCACAATTCGAATATTTTGCAGCATTGTCTTTCTTCGGTTAAAGATTATTCAGGCATATTACCATAAACCGGAGACATAATCCGAATTCGCTGATATGATATGCGCCGATTTTCCCGTTCTTTAACATCCAGTGAGAGTAACCGATGCATCCAATGCTGAATATCGCCGTGCGCGCAGCGCGCAAGGCGGGTAACCTGATTGCCAAACATTACGAAACGCCTGATTCCGTTGAAACCAGCCAGAAAGGCAGCAATGATTTCGTAACTAACGTCGATAAAGCAGCCGAAGCGCTAATTATCGAAACGATTCGCAAATCTTACCCGCAACACACTATTATCACCGAAGAAAGCGGTGAGCACGCTGGCGAAGATCAGGATGTTCAATGGGTTATCGATCCACTGGATGGCACCACCAACTTTATTAAACGTTTGCCGCACTTCGCGGTTTCTATCGCCGTGCGTATTAAAGGCCGCACTGAAGTGGCGGTGGTTTACGATCCCATGCGCAATGAATTGTTCACCTCCACCCGTGGTCAGGGCGCGCAGCTGAACGGCTATCGCCTGCGCGGCAGCATTGCCCGCGATTTAGACGGCACGATCATTGCGACGGGCTTCCCGTTCAAGGCCAAACAGCACGCGCCGGCCTACATGAAAATCATCGGTAAAATGTTCACTGAATGTGCAGATTTCCGCCGCACCGGCTCTGCCGCGCTGGATCTGGCCTATGTTGCTGCTGGCCGCGTGGACGGTTTCTTTGAAATCGGCCTGAAACCGTGGGATTTCGCCGCAGGCGAACTGCTGGCACGTGAAGCGGGCGCACTGGTTTGCGATTTCACCGGCGGTCATAACTATATGACAACCGGTAACATCGTTGCCGGTAACCCGCGCGTGGTTAAAGCCATGCTGGCGAATATGCGTGATGAACTGAGCGAAGCGCTGAAGCGTTAGCAGCAATGCGGCCCCTGCTACTGGGGGCCGTTAATCCTGCAAAAGCGTCAGAAAGGACGCAGGCCACGCGTCACAGGCTGGGCACTTAGCCACATAATTAGCGCAGCGGCAATCAGTATCGCGCCGCCCGCCAGAGCCAGCGTTGCCCACCCGATCTGCTGCCACAGCACCGGGGCTTTCTTACCGCTAATTTTGACTGCCAGCGTGCGAAAACTGTGCACCAGTAATGCCAGAGAAGAGATCGTTATTGACGTCCCTGCCGCCATTGCCAGCGCAGAAATCATTCCCCAGCTAAATACGCCGATCACCTTGCTGAACAGCAGAACCATAATAGCTCCCGAGCAGGGACGCATACCCATGGACACCACAATCATAAGCCTCGCCCGCCAGTCCTCACCGGCCTGCTGCTCGGGTGAAGGAATATGCTGATGGCCACAGCCGCAATGGGCATGATGACGATGATGCGGCGTAAAGGCGGTAAATACCGGCCTGCGCAGCAAAGTACGCAGCTTTTTTAACGCCCGGCCGCACAGTAATAGCCCCAGCACGCCCACCAGGGCATAACTCCCCTTCTCAAGCCAGAAGCTGCTGAAATGCAGCGAACGCGCCGGTAATTGCAGCACGCTAAGGACAATGGTCACCAGCGCAATCGCCACCAGCCCCTGAAGCAGCGATGCCGCCAGCGTCAGGACAATGCTCGATTTAAGTCGGGAAGGGTGGGTCGCAAGCCAGGTGGTTATCACGATTTTACCGTGCCCCGGTCCCAGCGCGTGCAGCACGCCATAGATAAAGCTGAACAGCAGCAGTGACGCGCCCGCACGCACTGGATTAACGGCGACTGCCTGGAGCAGACCGCTCATGCGTTGATTGACGTCGCGCTGCCAGATAATGCTTTTCAGCATGATCTGCGGCCAGTTATGCCATAACCCTATTCCCCCGGCGAGCGCCAGAACGATGAGGAGGAGTAGCGGCCAGAGATGAAACCAGCGAGGCCCGAAACGGGCTGAATTTAAACCGGAGGACATTGTAAAGTCACCTTCTGCGCAAACTGTTGACCCAAATCCATCTCTTCCGGCGGTGCGTCTTCTTTATCCAGCGACAGCGCGTAAGCCAGCATTTTCTCGTCCGGCTGCGGGGTATGCAACGCCAGTGTGCACTGAGCCGCGCCGTTATTTGTCATCGTGATATCATTTTCTGCATCGTAGTGCATATCGACAAAGTAGGTGGGATCGAACGTGGAGAAGGTATACGTTTGCCCGGCCAACGGTTGCGGCGCTGCCAGCGGCAGAACGAATGTCAGAACCGCTTTATGCCCCTCTCTGGTGAGCTGGTAGGCCGACGGGCGATTAAGGAATTTAACCTTCTGCCCGTTATGCCAGACCTCGGTAAAATAGTGCTGTCCCAGCACATTGGCCATCACTTCTGCCGCCAGCTTTTTCCATATTTCCTCTCCCGGCTTCGCGTCGCCCGCATCGTAAAGCAGATCGGCTGAGGTGATTTCATCCATCGTCCAGCGCATTTTGAGGGCGGTAAACTGTCCGTTTGCGGTCATCACCTGATTTTGCATTGCGATAAAACTATGGGGATGCGCTGCCACAGGTAGTGATAAAAACGTGAAAATGAGCGCCAGGGCGCGTACTTTAACGTTGTGAACAGGCTTCTTGCGTGAAAAATTCTGTGACATTCCCCAGCATTCCTTATGGAAAGACGTCCGGCTGCGCTTTCGCACTGCGATCCTTTGGCTATTCTTATACAAAATCCTTCGCGTTGCATCAGGGGCGTCAATAAACACTCCCTGAAACGTACATGATTACAGTGCAGGGGTAAACGCGCGCCGCGCACTTTACCTGCCATCCTGAACCTAACCGTTAACTGGAACCATGCAGATGATGACACTTACCGACCCACCATCTGTGCTTTCCAGTCCACAGCGCCGCTGCCAGGTGCTTTTGATGTTGTCTCTGCCGGGGGATACTATTACCGCCGAATCTATAGGCAGAGTGAATAACGTAGAGAGTGCCGTGACTCGCCAGGATATCGATGAGGCGAATCATGAGATCCAGCGTTATTACCGTCTCACCATCAATGCGCAACCTGACGGTAGCTATCGGATTGAAGGCACGCCCCTTGACCAGCGATTATGCCTGCTGCACTGGCTGCGACGTGCGCTACGCCTGTGTCCACACTTTATTGAAAAGCATTTTACGCCCGCGCTGAAAACCCAGATGAAAGTTCAGGGTGTTGCGCGCACGCTGTATGATGAGACCAATTTGCAGGCGCTGGTTAATCTCTGTGCCCGGCGACTTGAGCGGGAATTTGAGTGTCGGGACCGGCATTTTTTACGCCTGTACTTACAATATTGTTTGCTACAGCAGCAGCTGGGGCTATCGCCCGAGTTTAATCCGGCTCAGCAATTGTGGACCGAAGCGCGGGCTGAGTATCTGGCGACAACCGATGTGATCCGTCACTGGCAGCGCAGAGTCACTCAAACGCTGCATGCCAGTGAACACCTTTTCTTAAGTCTGCTGTTTATGGTGTTAAGAACGCCGGACCCGCAGCGCGATGCCCATCAGCAGGATAGCCGCCTGCGCCTTATCATCAGCCAGCTCATTCATAACTTTCAGCTTCTGGCAGGCCGACAGTTTGGCGATGAACAGGGGCTGAGCCGCCAGCTTTATATTCATCTGGTTCAGGCGCTGGACCGTAGCGTATTCGGCATTGGGATCGATAACAGCCTGCCGGAAGAGGTAAACCAGCTTTACCCACGGTTGATGCGTACCACCCGCGAGGCCCTGCATTGTCTGGAAGAGAATTACGATCTTCAGTTTACCGACAATGAAGCGGGATTAATTGCGGTGATATTCGGTGCATGGCTGATGCAGGAAAACGATCTGCATGAAAAACAGGTGCTGTTGCTAACCGGGGGCGATCCCGTGCTGGAGCAGGATCTGGAGTTGCAGCTGCGCGAGTTAACGCTGTTGCCGCTCAATATTAAATATCTGACCCTTCACGCTTTCCAGAAACAGGGGGCGCCTAAAGAAGTGACGCTGGTGGTGACCCCTTATGTCACTACACTGCCGCTGTTTTCTCCGCCGCTGATCCACGCCGAGCAGCCGCTCAGCGTGAATCAGCGCGAACACATTCAGCAAATGCTGGAAGCATAATTACTGCGCCGCCACTCTGGGGCGCAGCAGCATCGCAGGCAATGCCAGTAGAGCCATGATCCAGAAAACGCCCTGCTGAAAATGTTGATACAGGAAACCGGCAAAAACAGTCATCACCGCAATACTGCCGCCCATCGCCACTGCTGAATACATCGCCTGTAAACGAATCACCTCCCCGCCCTGTCTGGCTGAGATGTAGCGCATTGCCGCCAGATGGCAAACGGTGAAGGTACCACAGTGCAGAACCTGCGCCACAATCAGCCACGGTAGCGCTGTAGAGGCGCCCATAATTCCCCAGCGCAGTAGTCCACATACCGCAGAAAGTAGCAGGAGATCGCGCGCGCTAAACCGGCTAAATACTTTTTTGCTCAGGGCAAATATGACGACTTCCGCGACCACGCCCAGCGACCATAAATAGCCAACCGCAGAGGCCGAGTATCCGGCCCCCTGCCAGTAAATCGCACTGAAGCCATAATAGGCGGCATGCGCGCCCTGTAAAAAAGAGACGCAGGCCAAAAAACGCCAGTGCTGCATAACCAGGCCCCGCCATGCGCCCCATCCGGCCGCTTCCTGCTGCCGTTTTTCACCTGCTGGCATCACGGAAGGCCGCAGTAACATGCCGATAAGCATTGAGGCCACACCCAGCGTCAGTAGCGCCAGAATGGCCTGATAGTTGTAGAGACTGACCAGTTTGCCGGTGAGTGCAGAGCCAATCACAAAGGCGATAGATCCCCACAGCCGCACGCGGCCATAATCCATGGTGATCTGCTTTTGCCAGGTGTTCGCCAGCGCATCGGTAAGCGGGACCAGCGGCGAGAAAAAGAGATTGAAACCGACCATTACCACCATCAGCCAGGCAACGTGCGTGCCAAACCAGAAGCCTGAGGCAAACACCAGCGTAAGTAGCGCCAGCACGCGGAGCGCCAGAATCAGGCGGGAGGGATCGCTGACGCGCGGAGCGATAATCAGACTGCCGAGAAAACGTGCGATAAGTCCGGAGCCGAGCAGTAAACCGATGGTTTCCGGCGTTAAGCCGGTGCCTTCGAGCCAGACGCTCCAGAAAGGCAGAAAAATGCCGTAGCTAAAAAAGTAGGTGAAATAACTGAGCGCCAGCCAGCGCGTAGAGTGCAGAGCCATAATCCCCTCCTGATTGGAGGCAACAGTCTGGCGATAAACGTCACGGCTTGCAACGCTAAGCAACATATTATTGACATGACTGAAAGCAGAAATAAAAAAGGCCGCTCGCGGCGGCCTTTAAACAACAAAGTCGTTACGCGTAAACCGGGAAACGGGCGCAGATATCCAGTACTTTACCTTTGATGCGCTCAATCAGGGCTTCATCATTAATATTGTCCAGGACATCACACATCCAGCCTGCCAGTTCTTTCACTTCCGCTTCTTTAAAGCCGCGGCGAGTAACGGCCGGGGAACCGATACGAATGCCGGAGGTGACAAACGGGCTTTTCGGATCGTTTGGCACGCTGTTTTTGTTGACGGTGATGTTGGCGCGGCCCAGGGCGGCGTCAGCTTCTTTACCGGTCAGATTTTTATCAACCAGATCCAGCAGGAACAGGTGGTTTTCAGTCCCGCCAGAGACCACTTTGTAACCGCGACTCAGGAACACCTCGACCATCGCTTTGGCATTTTTCGCAACCTGCTGCTGATAGACCTTGAATTCAGGCTCCATCGCTTCTTTCAGCGCCACCGCTTTCGCTGCGATAACGTGCATCAGCGGGCCGCCCTGCGCGCTCGGGAACACGGCAGAGTTCAGCTTCTTATACAGCTCTTCGTCGCCGCCTTTCGCCAGGATCAGACCGCCACGTGGGCCAGCCAGCGTTTTATGAGTGGTGGTGGTGACCACGTGGGCATGGGGAACCGGGTTCGGATAGACGTCTGCCGCAATCAGACCGGCAACGTGAGCCATATCGACAAACAGATACGCGCCAATGCTGTCGGCGATTTCACGCATTTTTGCCCAGTCAACGACGCCAGAGTAAGCAGAGAAGCCGCCGATGATCATCTTCGGTTTATGGGCCTGTGCCTGCTTCGCCATGTCTTCGTAGTCAATTTTACCGGACTCATCAATTCCGTAAGGGATGATGTTGTACAGTTTGCCGGAGAAGTTAACCGGAGAGCCGTGCGTCAGGTGGCCGCCCTGCGCCAGGTTCATCCCGAGAACGGTATCACCAGGTTGCAGCAGCGCGGTGTACACTGCGAAGTTAGCCTGAGAGCCGGAGTGCGGCTGCACGTTGGCGTAGTCGGCACCAAACAGTTCTTTTGCACGGTCAATCGCCAGTTGTTCAACGATATCAACGTACTCGCAACCGCCGTAGTAACGCTTGCCCGGATAACCTTCAGCATATTTATTGGTCAGCTGAGAACCCTGCGCCTGCATGACGCGCGGGCTGGTGTAGTTCTCGGAGGCGATCAGTTCGATATGTTCTTCCTGACGTACTTTTTCCTGCTCCATAGCCTGCCACAGCTCGGCATCATAATCGGCAATGTTCATTTCACGCTTTAACATCCGCATCTCCTGACTCAGCTAACAATTAAAATTTGGCAACGGCGGACAGTATAACTGATTGCTATCGTGATAACAGGTCTTGACAAAGGATTTTACGCAAACGATTGGCATGCCGTCATATCAGGCTTTATGCGATCAAAAGCTTACCGAAAGCAGTGGAATTCTTTTCAGGTTAAAAATGCGTATTTTTCATGTTGCAAAGAACCATTTACAACATAAGGGTATTTTTATAAGATTCATTTATAATACATCTTATAAAAAGGAGCCTGCTATGCTTGATACGCAAACTATCGCTACGGTGAAAGCCACCATTCCCCTGCTGCTGGAAACCGGCCCTAAACTGACCGCCCATTTTTATGACCGCATGTTTGAGCACAATCCGGAACTTAAAGACATTTTCAATATGAGTAACCAGCGCAATGGTGACCAGCGTGAAGCGCTGTTCAATGCCATCGCCGCCTACGCCAGCAATATTGATAACCTCCCGGCCCTGCTGCCTGCCGTCGAAAAAATCGCCCAGAAGCACACCAGTTTTCAAATAAAGCCTGCGCAGTACGATATCGTCGGAAAACACCTGCTGGCGACGCTGGATGAGATGCTTAGTCCTGGTCAGGAGGTGCTTGACGCATGGGGTAAGGCCTACGGTGTGCTGGCGGGCGTATTTATCGATCGTGAAGCACAGCTTTATCAGCAAAATGCCAGTAAGACGGGTGGCTGGGAAGGAACCCGGGCATTTCGCATCGTCGATAAAACGCCGCGCAGCAGCCTGGTCACCAGTTTTGAATTTGAACCCGTAGACGGAGAGCCGGTAGCCGATTATCAGCCGGGTCAATATCTTGGCGTCTGGCTGAAGCCGAAGGATTTTGCCTTTCAGGAAATCCGCCAGTATTCACTGACGCGTAAAGGCGACGGCAAACGCTACCGTATTGCAGTAAAACGCGAAGCGGGCGGTCAGGTTTCCAGCTGGCTGCATAACGAGGCAATGGTGGGTGATGTGGTTTATCTCACCGCGCCCGCGGGCGATTTTTTTATGCGCGTCGACCCACAAACGCCGGTGACGCTTATCTCGGCCGGGGTCGGGCAAACGCCAATGCTGGCGATGCTTGATACGCTCGCTCAGAACAAGCATCCCGCACCGGTCAACTGGTATCACGCCGCCGAAAACGGCGATGTTCATGCGTTTACCGATGAAGTGATGATGCTTGGCAACGCCCTGCCGAAGTTTACCGCGCACATCTGGTATCGTCTGCCGAGCGACGCCGATCGTCAGGCGGCCCGTTTTAATAGTGAAGGTCTGATGGATCTGCGCCAGCGTAAAGAAACCCTCAACGATCCGCTCAGTGAGTATTATCTTTGCGGCCCGGTCGCCTTTATGCAATTTGCGGCGCGGCAGTTAGTAGAATCAGGAATTAGCAAGGATCGTATTCATTACGAATGTTTTGGCCCGCATAAAGTTCTTTAACGCGTTAGTCGGTACATGCGCGAGTCGCCGGATAGCCTGGCCGACTCGCTGCTCAGTGATATCAGATGGCCGCGTCGTCTTCTTCACCGGTACGGATCCGCACCACGCGCGCGACGTCAAAGACGAAGATTTTACCGTCACCAATTTTGCCGGTCTGCGCCGTGCGGATGATGGTATCCACACAGGTATCGACTATGTCGTCGGTAACGACAATTTCAATTTTTACTTTCGGCAGAAAATCCACCATATATTCAGCGCCACGGTACAGTTCGGTGTGGCCTTTCTGACGACCAAAACCTTTAACCTCGGTCACTGTCATCCCGGTAATTCCGACTTCGGCCAGCGCTTCACGCACATCATCCAGTTTGAAAGGTTTGATTATCGCATCGATCTTTTTCATGGTGTTCCCTGGAAACGTTGTCTGTTTTATTCGCGTAAACGGTTGCTCACCGTATCATATCTCAATATTGAAAAGCGCGACAAATTACTCTTTAAAGTCGTTGGCTTCCAGTTCATGACGCGAAAGCAATTTATAAAATTCAGTTCGATTACGTCCGGCCATGCGTGCCGCATGCGTCACGTTGCCTTTGGTTATTTGCAGCAGCTTGCGCAGATAATTAAGTTCGAACTGATTACGCGCATCGGCAAAGGTCGGCAGCGCCGTATTTTCGCCCTCAAGCGCCTGCTCAACCAGCGCATCGCTTATTACCGGGGACGACGTTAGCGCCACACACTGTTCGATGACGTTAACCAGCTGGCGCACATTTCCCGGCCATGCGGCAGTCATGAGACGCTTCATGGCATCGGTCGAAAAAGCGCGTACAAACGGTTTATGACGGTCGGCAGATAAGCGCAGCAAATGATTGGCCAGCAGCGGGATATCTTCCGTACGGTCGGCCAGCGCCGGAATTTTCAGGTTAACCACGTTAAGGCGATAAAACAGATCTTCACGAAACTCACCGCGTGCCATGGCCTTGGGTAAATCGCGATGGGTGGCGGAGACGATACGCACGTCAATATCAAGGTCGCGGTTACTGCCGAGCGGTCGCACTTTTCGCTCCTGAAGCACGCGCAAAAGCTTAACCTGGAGAGGGATCGGCATATCACCAATTTCATCGAGAAACAGCGTGCCGCCTTGCGCTGCCTGAAACAGCCCTTCCCGGTTACTTACCGCGCCGGTAAATGCTCCGCGGGCATGGCCGAATAACTCGGACTCCAGCAATTGTTCCGGCAGCGCACCGCAGTTAATGGCGATAAAAGGCTGGCTCGCACGCGGGCTGGCATTGTGGATCGCCTGGGCAAAGACTTCTTTGCCGGTACCGCTCTGACCATTGATCAAGATGCTGACGTCCGACTGAGCGATCATTTGCGCCTGTTCAATCAGGCGCAGCATTACCGGGCTGCGGGTCACAATGGATTCGCGCCAGCGCTCATCGGTTGCGGGCGCAGAGTGCTCAAGCGCATCGTTGATGGCTTTATACAGCGCGTCTTTATCGACCGGCTTGGTCAGAAAGCTAAAAACGCCCTGCCGGGTAGCGGCCACCGCATCCGGAATAGAGCCGTGAGCGGTAAGAATAATAACCGGCATCCCAGGCTGGAGTTTCTGGATCCCGGCAAACAGCTGCATTCCGTCCATCTCATCCATGCGCAAATCGCTTATCACCAGATCGACTTTTTCACGATTGAGAACGCGCAGCCCTTCCTGACCGCTCGCGGCCGTAACCACGCTGTAGCCTTCGCTGGTTAAACGCATTCCTAAGAGCTTAAGCAGCCCCGGATCGTCGTCCACCAGTAAAAGATGGGCAGGTTTACGGCTTATCATGGCTATCCTCGTCGGCAGGCTGATTTTCTTGTGGCGCGGCCGGTTTATCGCTCGCATGGCTGACGTCTGAGCTGAGATTACCGGCGGGTTTACGGGAGGATAGCTGACGCTCAATATCGGTCAGCCCCTCCAGCTTGCGGGTTGTGGCATCCAGCTGACTTTGTAACGCCTGCTGTTGTTGGCGCAGCGTATCCAGTTCGCCATCAGCAGACTGCTGAAGTTTACTGTAGCGATAGCGTTCCTCGGAAAGTTGCAGCTGTAGCGCCTGGGTGTCGCGCCACAGTTGATACAACGGACGCACCTGGGCCGGTATTTGCGGGCTTAGCGCATCCAGTCGGGTCACGCTGTCGCGCCGCTCGACCGGCGTGATTTTAGCATTGGCTAACATAATGCCGCGTCTGAACGCATCCTGCCAGGTATCGTCGGACCAGAAACGTGCCTCAGCTCTTGCCTGCTGCGCAGAGAGACGCTCGGCGCAGTCAATACCACGCAGCCAGTAGAGCGGGTTTTTATCACGCTCTGTGGTGCCTGCCGTCCAGATATTCGCACACTCCGTGGAGAGGAAATCAGCAACCTGATGCTGAGGGATTTTCTCCTGGGCTTTATCCGGGGCGCGATGCACTAAATGTGATGAACATCCGACCAGCAGCAGGCAGGACACAGGGAGCGCCCAAAAAAGACGAGAGAACCCGACAGGATCAAAACGTGCCAGAGTGTGTGACATAGTTACCCGATTAATTTTCATTTTAAGGTGTCCGGCCCCGAGACGGGTAGTTCAATGCGAAAACAGATATTCCCGGTGCTTTCATCAACCAGGTGAAGCTCGCCCTGCATCCTGCGAACACAGTCCCTGGCAATACTTAGCCCCAGGCCGCTGCCTTTAACTGCGCCTTTACGCTGATGGCTTCCCTGGTAAAAAGGCTCAAAAATCATCGATTTTTCTGCTTCAGGGATAGGTGAACCGGTATTGCTGACTTCAATCCGTACCCGATTGTCATGGCGCTGGCTACGAATATAAATGTTACCGGATTCATTTCCATAGTACACCGCATTCGAATAAAGATTATCCAGCACGCTCATTAATAGCATGGGTTCTGCAAGACAGGCGGGTTCATCGAGCGTAACGCGGGTCGACATCATTTTTGCCCGCGCCGGAAGGCTGTGTGCAGATATGACCCCCTCCACCAGCGAAGCAAGCTCAACGGGTTCGATTTCAGTGGCGCTATCAGCGAGTTTTCTATTGTAATCAAGCAATTGTTCAATCAGCTTTTGCAGATTACGGCTGCTGGCGTCGAGAATATTGACCACTTCAGCCTGTTCAGCGGTCAGGGGACCCACAATCTGATCGGCCAGCAGCTCTGTCCCCTCACGCATACTGGCAAGCGGCGTTTTTAGTTCATGCGAGAGATGACGTAAAAACTGATGTCGCTGTGCTTCAAGCCATGAAAGACGCTCGCTTAGCCAGATGATGCGTTGCCCGACGGAGCGAAGTTCTCGCGGCCCGCGTAATACGACCGTATTACCGAGAGAACGTCCTTCGCCCAGCCGATTGATCATCCGCTCAATGCCTTTAACCGGCCCAATAATCATGCGGGTGAAAAGCAGTACCATCAGCAGACTAATGAGAAAGAGGATAAGCGCCTGCCAGCCGAAAAATTGCCCGCGCTCGGCAATTTCCTGCTGAAGCTGCTGCCCCCGGGAGAAGACGACGGCGCGTGTCGCCTGTACCATATCACTATTGGCACTGGCGAAAGCCTCAAGCTGACGCGCAGATTGCGTGGTCGGGCCGTTATTAAGACACTGGAGCTGGGCCAGCGCGTTAAGATTCTGGCGCAGAGTCTGATAGAGTTTATCATCTGGTAGAACACCGGCATGAGCATCAAGCATATCAATATAGCGCTTACGCTGCCCCTGATAGACCCGCGCAAGGGTGGGATCGTCGAGCACGCAGTACTGGCGATAGCTACGCTCCATTTCCAGCGCCACGTTAGTCATCGCCTCACTACGGCGTGCATCAATGAGCGTCGTCCGGTTAGTGTGCGCTGCCTGAGCGCTTAGCGCATTCAGGCTTTGCCACGCCTGCCATGCCAGCACCAGAAGGGGAAGCAGGATCAGCAAAAACGCCAGCATAACCAGCTGTCTTAGCGAGCGGGGGAAAATGGACCAGCGCGTCAAGGTGTTACTCTCATCAGACCTGAATAGGCCGATGCTAACTGAGGCGGAAGGCAGATACAATAAAGCCGGGTATTAACCCGGCTTTATTATGTAATAAGGCGGTGCCTAACTCGACGTTTCGCCCGATGGTTGATAAAGCAAAAGCAATTATCAGAAGTTGGACGGCAGGCACCTTGTTGTGCGTCATTCGAAGTTTATGTAGCGCGTCCCGAGGGGGCTGACATAAGAAGGTGAATGAGCCACTGGTTAATATTATGCATCATGCGTGCCAGTTTTGAAAACTATTTGTTATACGTATGTTTTAAAAAGGATTTATATAAAAAAGGTGATATAACATTGCCGTCTGCTTTTCGTTCAATGTGTCGCCAAAAAACAACACCTTTTTAGGTCGTTTTAATAACATATAAAAATCAATAATTTAAATGTCGCCAATAAGCGACATACCTTAAGCACAATGTCGGGTTTTGCAGACACACATTGTCGATCGCTTTCACAATAAAAAAGCCGGGCAAAATGCCCGGCCGGTAAAACTGCGCTATCAATTTATCATTATTGATGTCCGCAGACGTGGCGGCAGTCCGCCCTTAGCCTAACTGTTTACGCGCATTGCGGAAAATACGCATCCACGGGCTGTCCTCGCCCCAGTTCTCCGGGTGCCAGGAGTTGCTGACGGTGCGGAAGACGCGCTCAGGATGCGGCATCATCACGGTTACGCGACCACTTTCGCTGGTCACTGCGGTGATCCCATTCGGTGAACCATTCGGGTTCGCCGGATAAGTTTGCGTCACGCTGCCCGTGTTATCGACATAGCGCAGCGCGACCAGCCCTTTGCTTTCAAGCTGTGCCAGATGCGCCGCATCACGTACTTCCACGCGCCCTTCCCCGTGCGACACGGCAATGGGCATCTGCGAGCCGACCATGCCCTGTAACAGTAGGGACGGACTTTGCGTCACTTCCACCAGGCTGAAGCGTGCTTCGAAACGATCGGAGTGGTTACGCACGAAACGCGGCCACTGTTCGCTACCCGGGATCAGCTCGCGAAGATTCGACATCATCTGGCACCCGTTACACACGCCGAGCGCCAGCGTTTGTGGCCGGTGGAAGAAGGTTTCGAACTCATCGCGCACGCGGTTATTGAACAGGATCGACTTCGCCCAGCCTTCGCCCGCCCCCAGCACATCGCCATAGGAGAAGCCGCCGCAGGCAACCAGCGCCTGGAAACTCTCCAGACCTGTGCGTCCTGCCAGCAGGTCACTCATATGGACGTCGATGGCATCAAAGCCCGCACGATGGAACGCTGCCGCCATTTCGACATGAGAGTTAACACCCTGCTCACGCAGCACGGCCACTTTTGGCCGCGCGCCGGTGGCAATATATGGCGCAGCAATATCCTCATTGATATCAAATGAGAGCTTCACATTGAGGCCCGGATCGTTGTCATTACGTTTTGCCTCATGCTCCTGATCGGCGCATTCCGGGTTATCACGCAAACGCTGCATCTGCCAGGTGGTTTCTGCCCACCACATCCGCAGGGTGGTGCGGCTTTCATTAAACACAGGGCGCTCATCAGAGGTGATAATAAAGCGATCGCCCGCTACCGCCTGCCCCAGGTAGTGTACGCAATCGCCAAGACCATGCGCGTTCAGCACCTCTTCCACCGCCTGACGATCGGCCGCACGCACCTGAATGACCGCCCCCAGCTCTTCGTTAAACAGCGCGGCAAGTCGGTCGTCGCCCAGCGCGGCGATATCAGCCTCAACGCCGCAGTGACCGGCAAACGCCATTTCTGCCAGCGTCACCAGTAACCCGCCGTCGGAGCGGTCGTGATAGGCCAGCAGCTGACGGGCGGCAACCAGCGCCTGAATGGCGTCATAAAAGCCTTTAAGTTGCTCCGCGCTACGTACATCGGCCGGAGCATTACCCAGCTGACGATAAACCTGCGCCAGCGCCGTTGCGCCGAGGGCATTGTTGCCCAGCCCTAAGTCGATCAGCAGCAGCGCATTGTCTTCAACCGAAAGCTGCGGAGTGATGGTCTGACGAACATCTTCCACGCGGGCAAACGCGGTGATCACCAGTGACAGCGGCGAGGTCATTTCGCGCTGCTCGTGGCCTTCCTGCCAGCGGGTTTTCATCGACATGGAGTCTTTGCCTACCGGAATGGTTAATCCCAGCGCCGGACACAGCTCTTCGCCTACCGCTTTGACCGCTTCATACAAACCGGCATCTTCACCCGGATGCCCGGCTGCGGACATCCAGTTTGCGGAAAGCTTGATGCGTTTAATATCGCCAATGTGCGTGGCGGCAATGTTAGTGAGGGCTTCACCTACCGCCAGACGCGCCGATGCGGCGAAGTCCAGCAGCGCAACGGGTGCACGTTCGCCCAGCGACATGGCTTCGCCGTAGTAGCTGTCGAGGCTGGCAGTGGTCACCGCACAGTTTGCTACCGGGATTTGCCACGGACCCACCATCTGATCGCGGGCGACCATACCGGTCACGCTGCGATCGCCAATGGTGACCAGGAACGTTTTCTCTGCCACGGTCGGCAGATGCAGTACGCGCTTCACGGCCTCTTCGATGGTCACGCTGTGACGATCAAAGGCGTCGCCAGTGGCCTTACGGGTTTGCACATCGCGGGTCATCTTCGGCGTTTTGCCGAGCAGGACGTCCAGCGGGAGATCGATCGGCTGATTATCAAAATGACGGTCATTCATAACCAGATGCTGTTCATCGGTAGCTTCACCGATGACCGCGTATGGCGCACGCTCGCGCTGGCACAGTTCATCAAACAGCGGCAGCTGGTCAGCCGCCACCGCCAGTACATAGCGTTCCTGAGATTCGTTACACCAGATTTCCAGCGGACTCATTCCAGGCTCGTCGCTCAACACGTCACGCAGTTCGAACTTGCCGCCGCGTCCGCCATCGCTAACCAGTTCCGGCATCGCGTTAGACAGGCCGCCCGCGCCCACATCGTGAATAAAGAGGATCGGGTTAGCCTCGCCAAGCTGCCAGCAGCGGTCAATCACTTCCTGACAACGACGTTCCATCTCCGGGTTATCACGCTGGACTGAAGCAAAATCGAGATCCGCATCAGACTGCCCGGATGCCATTGAAGAGGCCGCGCCGCCGCCCAGCCCGATATTCATCGCCGGGCCGCCCAGAACGATCAGCTTCGCGCCGACAACGATCTCGCCTTTCTGCACATGATCGGCACGAATATTACCGATCCCGCCCGCCAGCATGATCGGCTTGTGATAACCGCGCAGCTCCTCACCGTTGTGGCTGTTAACCTTTTCCTCGTAAGTACGGAAGTAACCGGTCAGGGCCGGACGGCCAAATTCGTTGTTAAATGCCGCGCCGCCCAGCGGGCCGTCGGTCATGATGTCCAGCGCGGTAACGATGCGATCGGGTTTGCCGAAATCTTCTTCCCACGGCTGTTCAAAGCCAGGAATACGCAGGTTGGAAACGGAAAAACCTACCAGCCCGGCTTTGGGTTTAGCACCGCGCCCGGTGGCACCTTCGTCGCGGATCTCGCCGCCGGAGCCGGTTGCCGCTCCCGGCCACGGTGAAATTGCCGTCGGGTGGTTGTGCGTTTCGACCTTCATCAGGATATGCGCAGCTTCCTGATGAAAATCATAGCGCCCGTTTTTATGGTCGGCGAAGAAGCGCCCCACGTCGGAACCCTCCATGACGGCCGCATTATCTTTATACGCTGATAAGACGTGATCCGGCGTTTGCTCAAAGGTATTTTTGATCATCTTAAACAGCGACTTCTGCTGCTGCTGGCCGTCAATGATCCAGTCAGCATTAAAGATTTTATGCCGACAGTGCTCAGAGTTCGCCTGGGCAAACATGTATAGCTCAATATCGTTTGGATTACGGCCCAGGCGGGTAAAGGCATCCTGAAGATAATCAATTTCATCATCCGCCAGCGCCAGCCCGAGGCGCTGGTTCGCATCGCTCAGCGCCTGCCGCCCTTCCCCCAGCAGATCAACCGAAGTTACCGGCGTCGGCTGATGATGGGCAAACAGGGCTTCTGCTTCATCCTGCGAAGTGAATACCGTTTCCATCATGCGATCGTGTAATTCTGCGGCGACAGCCTGCCACTGCTCAGCAGTAAGAGTCGAAGCTTCAACGTAATACGCCACGCCGCGCTCAAGGCGGTTAACCTGTTGCAGGCCGCAGTTATGCGCGATATCAGTGGCTTTAGAAGACCAGGGAGAGATGGTGCCAGGACGTGGAGTAACCAGCAGCAATTTTCCTGAAGGGGTATGACTATTAAGGTGCGGGCCGTAGGTCAGCAGGCGCTCAAGCTGGGCGTGTTCTTCCGCACTCAGCGGCGCGCTTAGATCGGCAAAATGGACATACTCAGCGTAAAGGGTGCTTACCGGCAGGTTGGACGCCTGAAAGCGCGCCAGCAATTTATTCATTCGGAATGCCGACAGGGCAGGCGAACCACGCAGAATTTCCATCATAAGTCTCTCGTCTTCTCAGTGTTCAGTGTGCGCAATGGGGGGAAAACGGGCGTCATTATAAAGAATTGTGCGCCGCGACGAAACCGTTTGCGTCGAAATTAAATGTCTTTCTGGTTTTAACATTTAGTGTGGCACACAACCTGAAAAAGTTGCCAGACGACGTATTGTTAAGCAAAATGCCGCTCCTTCTGAAACATTCGCTCACATTCCATGAGCTGTAGATCATCGGACTCAGGAACGGCGAAGAGAACTAACTATTTGAAAAAAATAAAAATTATTTATCCACTGGCCGCAGCGTCTGTTATATTATTTTTATTCGCTCTGCTGACCGTGCTTGTGTGGCAAAGTCTGCCAGAGAACCGGCTGGCGGCCATCCGGGCCCGCGGTGAACTGCGTATTAGCACCATTACGTCGCCAATGACCTATATCAATATTAATGGCAAGGTCGAAGGTTTCGATTATGAACTGGCGCAGCAGTTTGCCGATCAACTTGGCGTACGCCTGAAAGTGACGATCAGGCCGACAATTGATCAGCTGTTTGACGATCTGGACAACGGCAACGCCGATCTCCTGGCGGCCGGTCTGGTATGGAACAGCGAACGGGCGAAGCATTATCAGCCTGGCCCACCCTACTCTTCCGTTTCTCAGCAGCTGGTTTACCGTATGGGCAGCTATCGTCCCCGCTCGCTGGAGTCTATTGGCGCGCACCAGCTGACGATTGCGCCGGGCCATGCGGTGATTAACGATCTGCGTGAACTTAAGGCTAAAAAATTTCCGGATCTTAACTGGACGGTTGATCATCAACGAAATAGCCGGACGCTAATGGAAGATGTTGTCGCAGGGCGAGTTGACTACACTATTACGGATTCGGGTGCCATCAGTCTGTTTCAGCGGGTGCACCCGGAACTGGCGGTCGCGCTGGACGTCACCGATGAACAACCGGTTACCTGGTTTAGCGTGCAGGATGAAGACAAAACGTTGTCAGAAGCCATGCAGGTCTTCTTTGATAAGCAGACTGCGGAAGGCACTATTGCTCGCCTGGAAGAGAAGTATCTTGGGCACGGTCGGGATTTTGACTATGTTGATACCCGCTCATTTTTACGCGCTGTTGACAGTACGCTCCCGGACTTCCAGCCGCTGTTTGAGAAATACGCAGACACAATCGACTGGCGGTTACTGGCGGCTATTGCCTATCAGGAATCGCACTGGGACCCGCAGGCCACCTCGTCTACCGGCGTGCGCGGCATGATGATGTTGACCCGCAATACCGCGCAAAGTCTGGGTTTAAGCGACAGGACCGACGCCGAGCAAAGCATCAGCGGCGGAATGCGCTATCTGCGTGAGCTGATTGAAAAAGTACCGGGCACCGTGCCTGAAAACGAACGTATCTGGTTTGCACTGGCGGCCTATAATATGGGCTATGCGCATATGCTGGACGTCAGGGCACTCACGGCAAAGCAAAACGGCAATCCTGATAGCTGGGCCGACGTAAAGCAGCGTTTACCGCTACTCAGTCAGAAACCCGTGTACGGCAGTCTGACCTACGGCTACGCGCGCGGGCATGAAGCGTACGCGTTTGTCGAAAACATCCGTAAATATCAAATCAGCCTGGTCGGTTATTTAATCGAGAAAGAGCGAATGATGGAAAAAACACTTCAGCTTTCACGCGCCTATCCTGCTGTATCGCCCGAGACGCTGGAACAGGAATCGCCCTCCGTAGTGCCGTTTATCTCCATGCTGGATAGCGGATACGGCACGCATTCAAAGGCCCCGGTGCTGGCTGATGGTCCTCGCCGCTAGCGTGGGTCTTTTTCTGCCTGCCTGAGGGCTTTTTTAACCTGACGACGGTGGCGGAAAAAATCGCTGAGTAAGGTCGCGCACGCGTCCTTTAACACGCCTTCAGTAAATTCCACCCGATGATTCATGCCGGGATGATGCAGAATATCAATTAACGATCCGGCCGCCCCGGTTTTGGCATCGCGCGCACCAAAGACCAGCTGCCCGATGCGGCTGTGAACCATTGCGCCGGCGCACATTACGCACGGCTCCAGGGTAACGTAAAGCGTGGTGTCAATGAGCCGGTAGTTTTGCAGCACCAGCCCGCCCTGCCGCAGAGCCATGATCTCCGCATGCGCCGTAGGATCGTGACGCCCTATCGGCCGGTTCCAGCCTTCGCCAATAACGCGATTCTCATGTACCAGCACCGCTCCCACCGGCACTTCACCCTCATCCCAGGCGCGTTGAGCCAGCGTCAGCGCGTGGCGCATCCAGTGTTCGTGATTCAGTTCATGGTCGGACAAAGCAGGCACTCCAGCGATAAAAGCGGGGGCGCATTATACACAGCGGCTCTCCTTTAAACATCATTCGAGTTGCTGAAGCGTTCCTGACGACGTGACACGCCAGCGATGCTGGCAGAAGTAAAGCAGCGGGTTATCCTGTTTACTGTCGCTGTAGCCGCTGTGCAGACGCAGCGGTGTACCAATACGACGTTCCAGCTGAGCCACCTTTTCATGGCCCAGACAGCGCATCGTCAATACCCATCCGCCATTGTGCCGACGGATCTGACTGGCAATAAGATTAACTTTGGGCAGCCAGGGCGTATCAACATAAACCTGCTCTACCAGCGGCTGCGGCGAGCCGGTAATTAACCAGACGTCAGCATCCGTACTGGTCAAATATTCGGTCAGCTGCTCATGTACCACAGGAAAAGCAGTCACATGCTGACGAAACCAGGCAACAAACTGGCTTTCAAGCCGTTTCAGATGCGCTTCACTGTGACCAAATGTACATCCCCATAACAGCAGACTCATTGGCCAACGCGCAGCGCGGCTTTTGATCAGCAGCGCAATGCCGATAACCGGAAGTAAAGGCAGGACAAGCAGCGCATTTAAAGGCTGTTGACGTAGCAGATAGCGCAGGAAACTGCCGAACATATCCTGCTGATGCAGCGTTCCATCAAGATCAAAAAAGACGACGCGACGCTCGTGAGTTGCCAAACCTTACTCCTCTGAATCGTTAAGCTTCCATTAGCTGGCGATACGCCACCAGGCGATAAATACTTTAATTAGCCTAACAGATAGATCCTGATTTTTCCGGTTCCGGCCATCACAAGTTCCTGATGCAGGCGTTAATCGTCTGCCAGCGCCGCACGCAGGAAACCGTGATGCTGCTTAAGTCGGGTACTGGCCGTCACCGCATCCAGCCCGGTAAGCACCATCAGAATGGCCGGTTTGACTTCATAATCAGTCTGACCGAGCACCTGCTCTGCCTGCTCACGCCCGATGCCGGTCGCTTCTGTTACCATTCGGCAGGCGCGATCGATAAGCTTGATGTTGGTTGCCTTCATATCGACCATCAGATTCTGGTACACCTTACCGAACTTAACCATCGCCCCGGTTGAGATCATATTAAGCACCATCTTTTGTGCGGTGCCTGATTTCAGACGCGTAGAGCCGGTAAGCGCTTCCGGGCCAACCAGCGGGGAAATAGCAATGTCCGCTTCGCTGGCAATCGGCGAAGCCGGGTTACACGAGAGGGCAACGGTGGTGCATCCAACGGCTTTAGCATAGCGCAGGCCGCCAATCACGTAAGGCGTACGTCCGGAGGCCGCTATGCCCACCACAACATCCTGAGCCGCAAGATGTAACGCCTGTAAGTCTTCTTCACCCAGATGCGGATTATCTTCTGCGCCTTCGACCGCTTTCAGCAGCGCGCCCGGCCCGCCGGCTATCAGCCCGACGACCAGACCGTGCGGGACGCCGAACGTGGGCGGGCATTCAGAGGCATCCAGCACCCCCAGACGTCCGCTGGTCCCTGCCCCCATATAGATGATGCGCCCGCCAGCCTGAAGCGCCGCCGCCGCCGCATCAACCGCTTTAGCCACGTCGTCCAGCACCGCCGCAACGGCGGGCGCGACCTGCGCATCTTCATAATTGAGTAAGTTAACCATTTCACGCGTAGAGACGTCGTCCAGCCCCATTGTGCGGGCATTACGGGTTTCAGAAAGCAGTGAGCCAAGATTCATTTTGTCGCTCCAGAATTTTTAATTCATAATATAACGGCTATATTGGAATATATTATTCATCCAGGCGAGTCTTTTTTCACCCTGATTGTCGTACCGGCGGGAGATGTTATGAACTGTTTGAACCGTATCCGTCAGCGCTATCCGGCACTGGCCCAAAGCGATAAAAAGCTGGCGGATTTTTTACTCTCACGCCCCAATGAAGCTATTCATTTAAGTTCACAGCAGCTTGCGCATGAGGCAGGCGTCAGCCAGTCAAGTGTCGTAAAGTTCGCACAAAAACTGGGTTTTAAGGGGTTCCCGGCGCTTAAACTGGCGATCGGTGAAGCATTAATCAGCCTTCCCCAGCCGCCCTCTGTGCCGGTACATAACCATATTCGCGGGGACGATCCCCTGCTTCTGGTCGGCGAAAAGCTGATTGCGGAAAAACTGGCGGCAATGCATGCCTCACTCGATATCAATAGCGAAGAGAAGCTTCTGGAAAGTGTGCAGATGCTGCGCGGGACGAGGCGGATAATCCTGACCGGCATTGGTGCATCCGGGCTGGTGGCGAGAAATTTTGGCTGGAAGCTAATGAAAATCGGCCTTAACGCCATTATTGAACTGGATATGCATGCGTTACTGGCAGGAGTGCAGGCGATGGCCCCCGATGATCTGCTGTTTGCTATCTCTTACAGCGGTGAACGGCGTGAAATCTGCCTTGCGGCTGAAGAGGCCCACCGGGTCGGTGCCCGGGTATTTGCGCTTACCGGATTTACGATCAATACGTTGCAGCAGCGCGCCTCCCACAGTCTTTATACTATCGCAGAAGAACAGGCCAGCCGTAGCGCTGCCATCTCATCGACCAGCGCCCAGATGCTGCTAACCGATCTGCTGTTTATGGCGCTGATCCAGCAGGATCTGGAACACGCGCCGGATCATATCCGTCAGAGTGAAGCGCTGGTGAAAAAACTGGTCTGAACAAAATATCGGCGTATAATGCCCGCCCTGTTTGTGTTGTTTCTGAGAATTTCCTGATGGCGCTGTTGATTACCAAAAAATGCATTAATTGCGATATGTGCGAACCCGAGTGCCCTAACGAGGCGATTTCAATGGGTGACAGCCTGTATGTTATTAACAGCGACCGTTGTACCGAGTGCGTCGGACACTATGAGACGCCGACCTGCCAGAAAGTGTGCCCGATCCCCAACACCATACTCCACGACCCGCTCCATGTAGAGAGTGAAGAACAGCTATGGGATAAGTTTGTTCTGCTGCATCATGCGGATAAAATCTAACGCTCAATAATGACCGTTGCGCAGGCGTAATGACGCTCGTCTGCCAGCGTTACGTGCGTTGATGTGACGCCCATGTTTTCCGCCAGCCGCTGCGCCTCACCCCATAACCGCAAACGCGGTTTTCCCAGTTCGTCGTTGTAGACTTCAAACTGATTGAACGCCAGACCGTTACGAATACCGGTGCCAAACGCCTTGGCAGCAGCTTCCTTGACCGCAAAGCGCTTGGCCAGAAAACGCACCGGCTGATGGTGCGCTTCCCAGATGGCCCATTCGTTATCGCTCAATACCCGGCGCGCCAGCCGATCGCCGCTGCGCGCGATGACGGCTTCAATGCGGGCAATTTCTACAATATCCGTCCCCAGGCCAAGAATAGCCATCAGCGGCGAGCATCCTGCATCAGACGTTTCATTTCTGCCACCGCGTCCTTCAGACCGCTCATGACCGCACGTCCGATAATCGCATGACCAATATTCAGCTCGTGCATTTCCGGTAGCGCCGCAATGGCCTGCACGTTGTGGTAGGTCAGGCCGTGACCCGCATTCACTTTCAGGCCAAGACTCGCCGCATACGTTGCGGCCTTTGCAATGCGCGCTAACTCGTGCGCCTGGATATTTTCGTCTTTGGCATCCGCGTAGCATCCCGTATGAATTTCAATATAGGGTGCGCCGACGTCGGCTGCGGCTTTGATTTGCGCGTGGTCGGCATCAATAAACAGTGAAACGAGAATGCCGGCATCCGCCAGACGCTGACAGGCATCGCGCATTTTATCCTGCTGTCCCGCGACATCCAGCCCGCCTTCGGTGGTCACTTCCTGACGCTTTTCCGGCACCAGGCAGCAGAAATGCGGTCTGGTTTCGCAGGCAATCGTCAGCATCTCTTCGGTGACGGCCATTTCAAGATTCATGCGGGTGTCCAGCGTCTGGCGCAGGATCTTAACGTCGCGGTCGGTAATATGGCGGCGATCTTCACGCAGATGTACGGTGATGCCATCGGCTCCGGCCTGTTCAGCAATAAATGCCGCCTGAACCGGGTCCGGGTACGCAGTGCCGCGCGCATTACGCAGGGTGGCAATGTGGTCAATGTTGACGCCTAACAGTAAATCAGCCATGACAATCCTCAATTTTTTCCAGGTCAGAATCTTTTACGGGAGCGCTAACGCTTTGGCATGAACTGGCGAAATAGCTCCCGGCTCTTTAATGGTTTGCCACCAAGATAGGGCTTAAGGGCGATGCGGGTAAAGCGTTTCGCCGCACGCAGGGTATCCGCATCAGGAAACTCCCGGCTGGCCAGCGCCCTGAGATGATGTCCGGTAAAGGTATTGTTATCAATGACCATGCTGGCAATAAAGCCTTTCTCTTCGCGATAACGGTAGGTCATTGTCTCTTCAACCGGCTCGCCGCTGCCGGCGCAGTGCAGAAAATCCAGGCCGTAGCCAAGGTGTCCCAGCAGCGCCAGCTCAAATCGCCGTAGCGCAGGCTCAGGCGAGTCCGCCCCTGCCAGCGCCTGGAGACAGTACAGATAATCGAAAAAGAGCTCAGAAAAGCGCGTTTCGTGTTCAAGCACGCGCGCCAGCAGCTCATTCACGTAAAGGCCGCTATACAGCGTGATACCGCTTAAGGGGAGCGCCAGAGAGACGGCTTCAGCACTGCGCAGGGTTTTGACTTCGCCGCGCCCGCCAAAGCGCACCAGCAGTGGGGTAAAAGGCTGTAGCGTGCCTTTGAGGTTAGAACGTTTAGCCCGTGCGCCTTTTGCTACCAGACGCACGCGGCCCGACTCTTCCGTGAAGACGTCCAGCATCAGGCTGGTTTCGCTCCACGGACGACTATGCAGAACAAATGCGCGCTGCCAGCCTTCCATCAGAGGCTACTCAGAGATCGTCAACGTAACCGAGGCTACGCAAGGCGCGCTCGTCATCTGCCCATCCGGATTTTACTTTGACCCACAGTTCAAGATGCACTTTAGCCTCGAACATGTCTTCCATGTCTTTACGCGCTTCAATACCGATAGTTTTGATTTTGGCGCCTTTGTTGCCAATCACCATCTTCTTCTGCCCTTCACGCTCAACAAGGATCAGGCCGTTAATATCATAGCCGCCGCGCTCGTTAGTCATAAAGCGTTCGATTTCGACCGTGACAGAATACGGCAGTTCAGCACCGAGAAAGCGCATCAGTTTTTCACGGATGATTTCGGAGGCCATAAAGCGCTGCGAACGGTCAGTGATATAATCTTCCGGGAAATGGTGAATGGCTTCCGGCAGGTGCTTACGCACGATCCCGGCGATGGTATCAACGTTCATCCCGGTTTCAGCAGACAACGGTACAATGTCGAGGAAATTCATCTGGCTTGCCAGGAACTGCAAATGCGGCAGCAGTTCGGCTTTGTCCTGAACGTTGTCTACTTTGTTAACCGCCAGGATAACCGGCGTTTTACCACCACGCAGCTTATTGAGGACCATTTCGTCATCCGGCGTCCAGCGCGTACCTTCAACCACAAAAATGATCAGCTCGACGTCACCAATTGAACTGCTGGCCGCTTTGTTCATCAGGCGGTTAATGGCGCGTTTTTCTTCCATATGCAGCCCCGGAGTATCAACATAAATTGCCTGATACACGCCTTCGGTATGAATACCGACAATGCGATGACGGGTAGTCTGTGCCTTGCGGGAGGTGATGGAGATCTTCTGCCCCAGCAGGTTGTTTAGCAGGGTTGATTTACCAACGTTAGGACGTCCTACGATAGCAACAAACCCGCAATAATTTTTTTCTTCGCTCATTCCAGCTCCAGTTTTTTCAGTGCCTGTTCGGCGGCAGCCTGTTCCGCCTTCCGACGACTAGAACCGGTACCAATCACCGGTTCATGCAGGCCACTGACCTGGCAGTGGATAGTAAATTCCTGATCGTGGGCTTCGCCCCTGACCTGCACCACCAGATAGGATGGCAGCGGCAAGTGACGACCCTGTAGATATTCCTGTAAACGCGTTTTCGGATCTTTTTGCTTATCGCCCGGGCTAATTTCATCCAGACGGGCCTGATACCAGCTCAGAATAAGTCTTTCAATATTCTGAATATCGCTGTCGAGGAAAATTCCGCCAATCAATGCTTCAACCGTATCGGCAAGAATGGATTCACGACGAAAACCGCCGCTTTTCAATTCGCCCGGCCCTAAACGCAGGCACTCGCCCAGTTCAAATTCGCGGGCAATTTCCGCCAGCGTATTACCGCGCACCAGCGTGGCGCGCATTCGGCTCATATCACCCTCGTCCACGCGAGGAAAACGGTGATAAAGCGCGTTAGCGATGACATAACTTAAAATCGAGTCACCGAGAAACTCAAGACGCTCATTGTGTTTACTACTGGCACTACGATGCGTTAGTGCCTGCTGCAACAATTCCTGATGATGGAAAGTGTAGCCCAGCTTCCGTTGAAGCCGATTAATTACGATGGGATTCATGCGATACCAATAAAAGAATGCGTCAACAATTCAGCACACGAAATCGACCTGAGAGCATCAACCCGTTTTGGTGTGCTGTCGCCCCCATGCGGGAGACAACCTGAAACTTCGGGGGAATATTCTATACACAACGAAAGGGGATGTCGTTAGCCAGAGGAGATTTAAATTTTAAATAATTCGCCCTGTCGCCAAAATGACGGCAGGGCGAACGTTTAATGGCTGTTAATGGATACCGCCGATGCGGCTAAAGCGCACGCCGGTCGGCCATTCGCCTTCCTGTTTCTCAAAGCTCATCCAGATAGCCGTCGCCCGACCAACCAGATTTGCTTCCGGGACAAAGCCCCAGTAGCGACTGTCCGCACTGTTGTCACGGTTGTCGCCCATCATGAAGTAATGCCCCGGCGGCACAATCCAGGTCGCCAGAGTCTGTCCTGGCTGTTTGTAATATGCCCCCAGTTGATCCTGAGCAATCGGTACAGTCAGTATACGGTGGGTAACATCGCCCAGCGTTTCTTTCCGCTGCGACAGACGAATACCGTTATCTTTCGATTCATTCAGCGGCACCTGGAAGAAGCCGCTGGTGGCTTCACCGCCGTTAGTGCGGGCAAACGTCTGAACGAAATCGCTGGGCTCTACGTCAGAGTAAGTGACCGGCAGCGCCGTACCGCAGGCCTGGCCCGAACTACAGCCAGGCTGAATCGTCACCTGCTTGGCAATCGGATCGTAGGTCACTTTATCGCCCGGCAGCCCCACAGCCCGCTTGATGTAATCCAGGCTCGGATCCTGCGGATATTTAAATACCACCACGTCGCCACGTTTCGGATGACCGGTTTCGATAAGCGTGTTCTGGTAAATCGGATCTTTAATGCCGTAGGCAAACTTCTCTACCACAATAAAGTCGCCGATAAGCAGCGTCGGCATCATTGAGCCGGACGGGATCTGAAAGGGTTCATAGATAAATGAACGAACAATCAGGACGATGGCCAGTACCGGAAATATGGACGCGCCTGTTTCAAGCCAGCCCGGTTTCGGCCCCACTTTTTTCAGCGTTTTTTTATCCAGCGAGTCACCCGCTGCGGCTTGCGCCGCAGCCTGCTGTTCCCGACGTTTGGCAGCAAAGAAAAATTTATCAATGCACCACAAAATGCCCGTGACCAGTGTGGCAATCACCAGAATCAGGGCAAATTTATTCGCCATGCCAACTCCTTAAATTATTTACCGTCTTTTCCAACGTGCAGAATGGCAAGGAACGCTTCCTGCGGCAGCTCAACGTTACCGACCTGCTTCATACGTTTCTTACCGTCTTTCTGCTTCTGGAGCAGCTTTTTCTTACGGCTGATATCACCGCCATAGCATTTTGCCAGAACGTTTTTACGTAACTGTTTCACCGTTGAACGGGCAATGATATGGGTACCGATAGCCGCCTGAATGGCAATATCAAACTGCTGACGCGGGATCAGATCTTTCATCTTCTCGACCAGCTCACGACCACGATACTGGGCGTTATCACTGTGAGTGATCAGCGCCAGGGCGTCAACACGCTCACCGTTGATCAGTACGTCGACGCGAACCATTCGCGAAGCCTGGAAACGCTTAAAGTTATAATCCAGTGACGCATAGCCGCGAGAGGTGGATTTCAGACGGTCAAAGAAGTCGAGTACGACTTCAGCCATCGGGATCTCGTAGGTCAGGGCCACCTGGTTACCGTGATAAACCATGTTGGTTTGCACGCCGCGTTTTTCTACGCACAGGGTCATGACGTTGCCGAGGTACTCCTGCGGCATCAGCATATGACACTCGGCAATAGGCTCACGCAGTTCAAAAATGTTGTTTACCGCCGGGAGCTTTGAGGGGCTATCAACATAAATAACCTCTTTGGCCGTGGTTTCTACTTCATAAACCACGGTCGGCGCGGTAGTGATCAGATCAAGATCGTATTCACGCTCCAGACGCTCCTGAATGATTTCCATGTGCAACAGCCCCAGGAAGCCACAGCGGAAGCCGAAGCCCAGCGCGGTTGAACTTTCTGGCTCATAGAACAGCGAGGCGTCATTGAGACTCAGCTTGCCCAGCGCATCACGGAAGTTTTCATAGTCGTCAGAGCTTACCGGGAACAGACCAGCGTAAACCTGTGGCTTCACTTTTTTGAAGCCCGGCAGCGCTTTATCCGCTGGATTACGCGCCAGCGTCAGGGTGTCACCTACCGGCGCGCCGAGGATATCTTTGATAGCGCAAACCAGCCAGCCAACTTCACCGCAATTAAGCTCAGTACGATCAACCTGTTTCGGGGTGAAGATCCCGAGGCGATCGGCGTTATAGGTTTGCCCGGTGCTCATGACCTTGATTTTGTCGCCTTTACGCAGGGTGCCGTTTTTAACACGCACCAGCGACACCACGCCAAGGTAGTTATCAAACCAGGAGTCGATGATCAGCGCCTGCAGCGGAGCCTCAGGATCGCCCTGCGGCCCAGGAATGTCGCGCACCAGACGCTCAAGCACATCCTGCACGCCAATGCCGGTTTTCGCCGAGCAGCGAACCGCATCGGTGGCGTCGATGCCCACGATATCTTCAATCTCTTCGGCTACGCGATCGGGGTCGGCAGCAGGCAGGTCGATTTTATTAAGAACCGGAACTACTTCCAGGTCCATTTCCAGTGCGGTGTAGCAGTTGGCAAGCGTTTGTGCTTCCACGCCCTGCCCGGCATCAACGACCAGCAGTGCGCCTTCGCAGGCCGCCAGCGAACGGGAAACTTCGTAAGAGAAGTCAACGTGACCCGGCGTGTCGATAAAGTTTAGCTGATAGGTTTCGCCATCGGCCGCTTTGAAATCGAGGGTAACGCTCTGCGCTTTAATCGTAATACCGCGCTCGCGCTCCAGATCCATTGAATCCAGCACCTGAGCTGCCATTTCACGGTCGGACAGGCCGCCGCAAATCTGGATAATACGGTCAGACAGCGTCGACTTACCGTGGTCAATGTGAGCAATGATCGAAAAGTTACGTATATTCTTCATATATGGAGATTATTTTGCCTTACGGATACCAGGAGGCCGGGATTCTGAGCCTGACGTTTTTAGTCTGAAACGCCGCATTCTACACTACAACATGAATGCGAGGAAATGCTCATCCTGTCCCGGTAAAAAGGGGGAGATTACTCTGCTATACGCAATTCGTCCGGCGGCAGCCCTACGCTCAGGATCACCGGTTGCCAGGCTTCACGCGTGGCCAGAGTGGCCGAGAAGCCCCGCGCAATCAAAAAGCCACCAACGCCGCCGAGAACCGCCCCGCATAATGCGGCAATATCGCTGGAAAACAGCGCCTGGAAAATCGATGCAACGATAAATAAGCCCACCAGCGGCGACATATAAACCAGCAGCGCCGAACTCAGCAGGCTGGCTTCGGCAATCCCCAGCTCAACTTTTTGCCCGGCAATCAGTGGCTGTGCGCTGGGAACCGTGATCGTGTGGCTGGTCTGCGGGCCAAGTTTATTTAGCACCCGACTGCCGCAGCCTGCACGTGATGCGCAGCTATTACAGGACGCTTTTACGTCGCAGTGGACCTGTGCCTGACCGTTTTGCCATGAGACAACGGTCGCCCATTCTTTGATCATTGGACGGCCTTAAATTTTATGCTGTCAGCAATGCGCTTTGCTGTCGGCGGAGGGATTTCACCAACAATGGTAATTTCAGTATTGTCACGCAGCGTGGTACTCACGGTACGTCGGCCGGTGCGCAGCATTTGCTCGCTGCTGGACGACGTGGCCCGACTGATGTTCACCGAGAAACTGAACAGTCCGTCAGAGTAAAGTCGTGATTCAATGGGTACATCTACGGTCGGCAGCGAACGTCGGCTGCTGGCAACTTCAGCGAATCCCTGCGGAAGCCAGGATGGATTCCAGTTGAACGCAACCTTATCACCCGCCGGAACCGAAAGCAGCGGCGGCAAATTGGCTTTAGCCAGATTTTCCATGTTGCTGCCCACATTGTCACTCATATTGAAAGCGATAACGCGAAACTGTTCCAGCGTTTCACCGTCGCGGTCCAGCAAATCAACCCGCATCGGCAGCCTGGTTTCTGAATCCAGCCAGACGATATAGCTATAACGCGTACCGTCACGCGCCACCACTCGGATAACTTCACACAGCCGGTCCGCAATACGCGTTCTGCCGACGGAGATGAAATCATACCAGGGAGAGAGGCGCTTGAAGTTGGTGTACACCAGAGACGGCAGCGAGTCGACGATATAATCGCCGTTAAGCGTGAAGGGATCGAGGCCTGGTTCAAAGTAGCTGATCTCATTGCCACGCTGGACAACCTCGCGACGCGGGCCGTCCATCTGCAAAAGTTGCGCAAGCGTCTGGTTGTCCAGTCGTGCGTGACGATAGCGCAGGGATTCAACGCCTTGCTTATTGATGCTGATAAATGACAGCTCGTAGTTCAGTGACTGGCTGGCCAGATTCATCTGCTGCAGTAACGCCCCGGACGAGACGTCAGCGGAGGCGTTAGCAGAGAAAAACAGGCAACCAGCCAAAAGTGACATGCCACACCAAAATTGCTTCATTACTGCGATTGCGTTCCTAAAGTCTGGTTACCCGGCACCTGAACTGCAGCCTGCTGCGTCTGGGCCTGTTCAAACTGGAGTTGCTCGGAGTGAAGACGACGCTGAAGTTCATAGTCCTGCAACATCGCATTAATGCGGCGCCGCTGTTCCTGAACCTGCTGCTGTTGACTACCGTTAGCCGCAACGGAAGAGTCCGCCGGTACGCCAAGGCTGACCGGGCTGGCTTTACCCATCATAGGCAGCGTATTGAACACTGGCGTCTCCGGCTGCTGAGTCGCATCGCCCTGCGCATTATACTGCTGGACGCCAACGATAACGGCAAGAGAGACGCAGGCCGCTACGCCCATTTGCGTTAGCTGACTGGCCCACGGACGGACTTTGTGCCAGAACGGCATTTTCTGCCATTGGTGCGGCACAGGCTGAGCTTCAGGGATGAGTGGCACGGGTTCTTGCTCAATAGCAGCCATTACGCGTGAAGAGATATCAAAATGGAGGACATCGTTCGTTTCGCCTCGCAGCGAATCACGAATGAGATGATAACTCTCCCAGGTTTTTTGCATTTCCGAAGAGCGAGACAGCTCATTGAGCAGCTCGTTATCCAGTATTTCACCATCCATTAAAGCGGAAAGTTTTTCTTTCTGCATGCCTAATACCCTTTCAGTATCCCGCTATCGTCAACGCCTGATAAGCGGTTGAACTTTATTATCAATAGCTTCCCGAGCACGGAAAATGCGTGAACGCACTGTACCTACCGGACAATCCATGATGACGGCTATTTCTTCATAGCTCAGGCCATCGAGTTCACGCAAGGTGATAGCCATACGCAAATCTTCCGGAAGCGTTTCTATGGTTCGAAAAACGATCTGTCTCAGTTCTTCTGACAACATTAAGTTCTCAGGGTTCGAAATTTCTTTCAGCGCACCGCCACTTTCGAAGTTTTCTGCTTCATTAGCGTCTACATCGCTGGAAGGAGGTCGACGCCCCTGAGCAACCAGGTAATTTTTAGCTGTGTTGACTGCAATGCGGTACAGCCACGTATAAAAAGCACTATCTCCCCGGAATGAATCCAGCGCACGATAAGCTTTAATAAACGATTCCTGCACAACATCAGGTACATCAGCTGACGGTACATAACGAGAAACAAGGCTTGCTACCTTGTGCTGATAGCGCACCACCAGCAGGTTGAAAGCTTTTTGATCTCCCTTCTGGACCCGTTCAACTAAAATCTGGTCCGTTAACTGCTCGCTCATCCGAGGTAATGTCTCCTCAAACCCAATTCCCACGCGTAATCGAAACGCCACTCTATACACTGCACTGTGAGCAAGCTGTACGTTAGAGTGTCAATTCAATGTAAAGTTCCGTTACGCCATTTTTAGTGAATGTCCACTGACCGTTTGTTATCACTCATTATAAGTCTGTTAGACGCGTACTACGCCCTTTCCCTGAGCAAACGTTGCAGCACGCCAGCAGAGTAACGTAACACAGGCATGATTTCACCATAAAATCCGTAACTAACGATCAGCTTCGCAAAATATTTTCGCTCTTTTTGTCAAACGCGGCCTGGTGCGGCAGCATGTTTAGCCATTACAACGAAATATAAAATAACCGTACTTATTTTACCCACCTGATGCTATGCTCGCACAAATTAGTTTAGTAAATTAAACAAAATGATGAATGCTTCCTCTGAATATTCTTGTGATGTTCTGATTATTGGCAGCGGTGCCGCCGGATTGTCACTGGCGCTGCGCCTTGCCGAATCCCAGTCGGTGATTGTCCTGAGTAAAGGATCGGTGAGCGAAGGCTCTACCCTGTATGCTCAGGGCGGTATTGCTGCGGTATTTGACGAGACGGACAGTATTGAATCCCACATCGAAGATACGCTTATTGCCGGAGCAGGGCTTTGCGAGCGAGACGCGGTCTCTTTTGTGGCCAGCAATGCCAAACGTTGCGTCCAGTGGCTCATTGAGCAGGGCGTTATTTTTGATACGCAGATCCAGCCTAACGGTGATGCAGGTTATCATTTGACGCGTGAGGGCGGTCATAGCCATCGGCGCATCCTGCACGCCGCCGATGCCACCGGTAAAGCGGTGGAAACTACGCTGGTCAGCCAGGCGCTTGCGCACCCGAATATTCGTGTTCTTGAGCGCAGCAATGCAGTAGATCTCATTGTATCTCATAAAATCGGCCTGCCGGGTCCGCATCGGGTGATGGGCGCATGGCTGTGGAACCGTAACCGGGAACGGGTGGAAACCTGCCGGGCTGGAGCGGTGGTTTTAGCGACGGGCGGAGCATCTAAGGTCTATCAATACACCACCAACCCGGATATCGCCTCCGGCGACGGGATAGCAATGGCGTGGCGCGCCGGTTGCCGGGTCGCCAATCTCGAATTTAATCAGTTCCATCCCACTGCCCTGTTCCACCCTCAGGCGCGTAATTTTCTTCTGACGGAAGCATTACGCGGTGAAGGCGCATTTTTAAAACGCCCCGACGGATCGCGCTTTATGCCCGACTTTGATGAACGCGGTGAGCTGGCACCGCGAGATATTGTCGCCCGGGCTATCGATCATGAAATGAAGCGCCTTGGCGTGGATTGCCTGTATTTAGATATTAGCCACAAGCCGGAAGCCTTTGTCCGCCAGCACTTCCCGATGATTTATGAAAAGTTGCTGAGCCTGGGAATTGATTTAACCAAACAGCCTGTACCGATAGTACCTGCCGCGCATTATACCTGCGGCGGTGTAATGGTCGATGAGCAGGGACGAACGGATGTTGACGGGTTATATGCTATCGGCGAGGTCAGCTATACCGGCCTGCACGGTGCCAACAGAATGGCATCTAATTCACTGCTGGAATGTCTGGTTTATGGCTGGTCAGCAGCGGAAGATATTATAAAACGTGCTTCAGTGACCAGAGATGCAGCGCCACTTCCCGCCTGGGATGAGAGCCGGGTCGATAATGCCGATGAACGCGTGGTTATCCAGCATAACTGGCACGAGCTGCGCCTGTTAATGTGGGATTATGTTGGTATCGTGCGTACGACCCGTCGACTGGAGCGCGCGCTGCGGCGCATTACCATGCTGCAGCAGGAAATCGACGAGTATTACGCCCATTTTCGCGTGTCTAATCATTTACTGGAACTGCGTAATCTGGTGCAGGTTGCCGAACTGATTGTACGCTGTGCCATGATGCGCAAAGAGAGTCGTGGCCTCCATTATACGCTGGATCACCCGCAGCCGTTGCCGGATGCAGGCCCTTCCATTCTTACACCACCGCTTTACATGAAGAGATAGAACATTCGGGTCAGGGCAGTGTAACTTTCGGAATAGTGTTGCTCTGGCCCACGAATGATCAGACGATCGCAGTAACATTCACCGGCCTGCGGTGAAAAGGCCAGCAGCACGCGATGTGGTAAACGGGTTTCAACTTCCGCGATATCGGTGCGTAAACGTAAATGCCAGCCGGAGGAACCCGCCAGTTGCGTAAACGTTGTTCCCACATCGATCGGGAGGACAACGCAAAAAAATCCGTCTTCAGTAATACAGTCTGCGGCACAGGCCAGCAGTGCGGTATGATCGAGCGTAGTGGTATAGCGCGCCTGCTCACGCTGTTCACTGCGGCATTCAACGCCTTTTTCAAAATAGGGCGGATTGCTGACAATCAGCTGGTAGCGCTTGTGCTGATGACTTACCCACTGTTGAATGTCGGCAGTATGGACCGTAATACGCGCAGACCACGGCGTCTGTTGACTATTTTCCCGGGCCTGCCCTGCCGCATCTTCATCAAGTTCGACAGCATCAATAGTGACATTATCCGCGGTGCGCTGAGCCAGCATCATCGCTAAAAGACCGCTTCCCGTGCCTATATCCAGAATACGCTGCACCTGCACCACCGGTGCCCATGCGCCAAGTAAAATACCGTCAGTGCCGACTTTCATGGCACACTTGTCGTGGGCAACAAAAAATTGTTTAAATGTGAATCCATTCCGACGCAACGCGGATTTAGACTGAGACATCGCAAGTACTCTTCCTGATATCATCCTAATAGCTTAAGGTTATGAACAATACCGGAGAACAGATAGCCACACAAACAGATGAACATTGTGGCCTTAACGTCTATAATCAGCGCCCCAAACTGAGGTAGAACATGACTGTAACGACTTTTTCCGAACTTGAACTAGATGAAAGCCTGCTGGACGCCCTCCAGGAGAAAGGCTTCACACGCCCGACCGCCATTCAGGCTGCCGCAATCCCGCCTGCGCTCGATGGCCGTGATGTTCTCGGTTCAGCGCCGACAGGTACCGGTAAAACGGCAGCGTATTTGCTGCCCGCGTTGCAGCACCTGCTCGACTTCCCACGCAAAAAATCTGGCCCGCCGCGTATCTTGATCCTCACGCCAACCCGTGAACTGGCGGTACAGGTAGCGGAACATGCCCGCGAGCTGGCAAAAAATACCCATCTGGATATCGCCACCATTACCGGCGGCGTCGCGTATATGAACCACGCGGAAGTGTTCAGTGAGAATCAGGACATCGTCGTGGCAACGACCGGTCGTCTGATGCAATACATAAAAGAAGAGAACTTTGACTGTCATGCGGTTGAGAAGCTGATCCTTGATGAAGCTGACCGGATGCTGGATCTAGGGTTTGCTCAGGATATCGAACATATTGCCGGTGAGACCCGCTGGCGTAAGCAGACAATGCTGTTTTCTGCCACCATGGAAGGCGATGCGATTAAAGACTTTGCCGAGCGCCTGCTGGAGGATCCGGTTGAGGTTTCTGCCTCCCCTTCCGTTCGCGAGCGTAAGAAAATTCACCAGTGGTATTACCGCGCCGATGATGTCGAGCACAAAACGGCGTTGCTGGTCCATCTGTTACAACAGCCGGAAGCCACACGCTCAATCGTTTTTGTGCGTAAGCGTGAGCGGGTGCATGAGCTGGCGAACTGGCTGCGTTCCGCGGGCATTAACAACTGCTATCTCGAAGGGGAGATGGTACAGGCCAAACGTACCGAAGCCATTAAGCGTCTGAATGACGGTCGCGTGAATGTGCTGGTGGCAACGGACGTTGCTGCTCGTGGTATCGACATTCCTGACGTCAGCCACGTGTTTAACTTTGATATGCCGCGCACTGGCGATGCCTATTTACACCGCATCGGCCGTACCGGTCGCGCCGGCCGCAAAGGAACCGCCATTTCACTGGTTGAAGCACACGATCATTTGTTGCTGGGCAAAGCCGGTCGCTATATTGACGAACCGCTGAAAGCCCGCGTGATTGATGAGCTGCGCCCGAAAACGCGTGCGCCGAGTGAGAAAACCACCGGTAAACCGTCCAAGAAGGTACTGGCAAAACGTGCTGAGCAGAAAGAGAAAGAAAAAGAGAAGCCGCGCGTGAAGAAACGTCATCGTGATGCGAAAAACGTCGGCAAACGACGCAAGCCAAGCGATGCCGCCGCTACTGCGGTTCAGGCAGAACAAAAAGCGAAATAACAAAACGCCGGGCAAGCCCGGCGTTTTCTTTATTTACTGGCAGCGTCTAAAATTAGAGGCTTTCAGTAAAGGTACGCGCAATAACGTCACGCTGCTGTTCTGGAGTCAGAGAGTTGAAGCGGACTGCATAACCAGAAACACGGATGGTCAGCTGCGGGTATTTTTCCGGATGTTCAACGGCGTCCAGCAGCGTTTCACGGCGCAGAACGTTAACGTTCAGGTGCTGACCACCTTCAACGCGAACTTCTGGCTGTACGTCCAGCGGAACTTCACGGTATTCAATTTCACCCAGTTTGTCGACGGCAACGATGTCGTCTTCAGCAAAGCCAGCTTTGGCACATACGCAGCGCGCTTCGCCTTTTTCGTTGTCCAGCAACCAGAATGAATTCAGCAGGTCGTCGTTAGCGGCTTTTGTAATTTGGATACCAGTAATCATTTGATGCCTCCCTTAGGCTACATTTTTAATTTTTTGATTGGCCAGCGCTGGCCAATTGGTAAAACCATTATTGCTTGAGTGTATATATATCAGTCAAACCACCGGCATTCCTTGATTTAAATCAACAAAAACCACACTTCAAAAATGGTGATACCAAATATTATTGTTTTAGATCAATTTCCATAAGGGGTGGTTGTTCTCGATCAGTGTAAATATCATCTTCTTTCAGCTCGCTAAGTCCAGGCGTGCTATATCGCATTTTGTGATGCGCAAAGAAGCAGTTAAGCTATCTTCATTACCCTTTGCAGGAGAGCAAAATGACCACGTCTTTAACCTGGCATGATGTGCTGGCAGAAGAAAAAGAACAGCCCTATTTTGTTAACGCCCTCAACACTGTCGCCGCCGAACGCCAGGCTGGTGTTACGGTTTATCCGCCGCAAAAAGATGTTTTTAACGCTTTCCGCTTTACGGAGCTTGGGGAGGTGAAAGTGGTCATTTTAGGCCAGGACCCTTACCACGGCCCGGGACAGGCACATGGTTTATCGTTTTCAGTACGGCCAGGGGTGGCTATTCCGCCATCATTACTGAATATGTATAAAGAACTGGAAGCCACGGTTCCTGGATTTATCCGTCCGAGGCACGGTTATCTGGAAAGCTGGGCGCGCCAGGGGGTCTTATTGCTCAATACGGTGCTGACGGTACGTGGGGGCCAGGCGCACTCTCATGCCAGTCTTGGATGGGAAACGTTTACTGATAAAGTGATTAGCCTCATCAATGAGCATCGCGAGAATGTCGTCTTTTTACTCTGGGGTTCACACGCGCAAAAGAAAGGCGCTCTGATTGACGGCCAACGTCATCATATTTTAAAGGCACCACACCCTTCTCCCCTTTCTGCCCATCGGGGATTTTTTGGCAGTAATCACTTTGTGCTGGCAAACCAGTGGCTGGAGCAGCATGGTGAAAAGATCATTGACTGGATGCCGGTGCTGCCTGTCGAAGCACAATAAAAAAACGTCCGGGCTGTTTTCAGCGCCGGACGTCTATTAAGTCGGGAAGGGATCAGCGTTTATTCTGTCGCCACCATTCGGCAAGCAGAACGCCCGTTGCCACTGAGACGTTCAGGCTTTCTACATTTCCCGTACCGTCAATCGCAATGTTCATGTCCGCAACCGCCTGAGCTGCATCGGACACGCCATCACGCTCCTGACCGACGACCAGCACCATTTTACGCGGCAGTTCCGCATCAAAT
>Ga0302347_1000527_pt1 | contig 59140 bp, 50 predicted proteins | sample PhyWR1_FD_202178 | JGI IMG/M metagenome (GOLD analysis project Ga0302347, IMG submission 202178) | Leaf surface microbial communities from wheat plants in UC Gill Tract Community Farm, Albany, California, United States - DLSL W.R1 (v2)... | ecosystem: Host-associated > Plants > Phyllosphere >... | reverse complement strand
GTTGACGAGCACCGCGAGGCTACGTCCGGCTGCGAAGCAGTCGTAAACCACACACAACTTTTTTCGCCCCCTCCACATCCTGTAGTCGCTGCCGAGGCACGAAGGCTGCGAGCGGCTCTCCAAGATCAAAAGATCGCGAGCAAGCTCGCTCCTACAGATGGTACGTGCCCCACGTTTGCCCTTTTCAACCGGGAGGGTTACTCTCGCTCCGTCGCTGCCCATTCAGCGACCGGACGTCGCGGTCCGAGCATATACAGGCGCACAGGCGCCACCATTTCGATAGCTGGCGCTTTTTTGTGCCCGCTAGTCTGTCATGGCGGCTGTGTGTGGGAGACCTTCGGGTCTGCCGGGGTTCCTGTATGCCCGGTCCGCGAACCCGCACATGGCTGCCACCCTTATTCGTTTCGCGGCGAACTGTGGCAGCTCCTCACATACAGGAGTTACTGCCAATGACACGCCCTGCTTCCCCTTTAATCCATACCACCGGCGCTGCCACGTTTGGCACGTGCAATGCTCAGAATCAACGCTTGTTCAGCGTCAACCCCGGTATTTCGGGCGTTGAGGCGATGGAGCACGCCTCTCTGCTGATGAACTGCGTCAATACGCTGTCGTTTCTCGGGGCCATAGACGATGGCAACGAAGCCATGCGCTGGGCTTCGCATTATCTAAGCGAGATGGCCAAGGCGGTCATTGATGACCTCACACTGGGGCTTCAGCAGGCTCAAGAAGGGGATGAGTAAGTAAGCCCGTAAGGCAGGAAGGTTTAAGCCTGCAACTCGCTTGCAGGCTTAAATAACGAGAAGAATTCAACCTGAAACTCACTGCCGGGTTGGGTGTGCTGTACAGGCAACGATGACGTATAAACAACATTTGAAGTAAACAACCCGACACCCAGGCAGCGCGTGCATGCCTGGATTGCCGTGCACCTCCCTCTGCTCTTTACAGGCTGAACCCTTTTAAGGCTTCAAACGCAATATTGTCGTCCAGCTGACCTCCAGGCGCCCCGCCTACACCAATAGCACCCACGATGGCGTCGTTATGTTTAATCAATACACCGCCGCGCAGAAAAATAATATTGTCCTGGCCATTACTTAGCGTCGAAAGTACAAACTTATTCATATAAGTTGGATCACCTTTATGAATAGTGGCGATAAGATCACTTGTGTTCTCTTTAGCAGCGAAAGCGGTAAAAGCTTTTTTAAAGGAGGTCTTGGGAGTGTGCGGTAACGCTTGGTCAGCACGCACGGTGGCCAAAATAACGCCGTTGGCATCGACTACTGTTACCGCCACGTTATAGCCCTGCTTCAAACCAATACTCACTGCACTTTGCGCCAGAGAGGTTGCCTGAGTCGACGTGATTGCCTTGTCAGCGGCAAAAGCCTGCCCAGACAACGTCAGAAACAAAAGAGTTGTAACTCCGATTTTCTTAAACATAGGTTTATATCTCTCTTGGGTAGTGTTGCGTTTAGAAAACAGGTCGGCAGAGAGAATTGCTATATTTACGAACTGTTAGCAAACCGGAAGTATTTCAGAACTTATCGTTACTTATTGACTTTGCGAAACCAACGCTTCCAGCGATGGCAACCTGACTAATAAGTTGCGTATCAATCAACTACTTATAAAAAACGCCCCATCAACGGCGATATAACATTTAGCCACAACTTCCCGACACTTCACGTTTAGTAAAACCCTGCCTCTACTGGCCCCATTGGAAAAACAGGCCGGGTTCTCTTATGATCGTCGCCGCCCTGGAACACTCAAACGCTGATCAAGGACCCCGCCCCATGGAACGCCCGCTGGAGACCGTCGCCCTTTTCTCGCTCAAGCTCGCCTACGAAGCTGAGGGCCAGAGCCCGATTCTGCGCGACGACATGGTCATGGGTGACTATCAGCGCGACGTCTTTGCCTTTCTGGTGCGCAAGGGCGACCTGGAAGCAATCAAGGCCAAAATCGATGAATGCATCGACCTGGCCATGGACGCCATAGGTGGTGCGGACTCGCCCATGGGTCGCGAATTGCAGAAGCTGGCGCTTGGGGTCCAACAGGCGCACAGCCTGGAGCAACTGAACGCGCCGCTGCTGACCCTCAAGGATTATTTGCAAGACATCCTGTGATTACTGGTCTTTAAAGGTTTCGATATAGGCCAGCAGGTTGGCGATTTTCTCCGGGTCGCTGATGCCCCAGAAAATCATGCGCGTGCCCTTCACCACTTTTTTCGGAGCTTCGATGTACGCCGCGAGTGTCTCGGGGGTCCAGACCACGCCTGAATTTTTCATCGCTTCCGAAAACTGGTAACCCGGCAAACTCCCGGCCTGGCGCCCGATCACACCATTCAAGTGCGGCCCAAAACCGCTGCGGGCGTTTTCCCCGATGCTGTGGCACCCGCCGCAGGTCTTGGTGAATAACTTGCCACCCGCCTCTGCATCACCCGCCGCCGCAGCCCCCAGGCTGAACAGTCCGGCATTCAGGGTCACAAGTAAGGCCAGTAAGGCTCGGTACGTCATCGGTAACTCCACATCAGGTCGAGGTGTTCAGGCAGGCGCCACTATAGCCCAGGCCTAAAACCCGTCACGAGACCCAGATCATATGTTTCGCTCGGCGGTGATTGCAGTTGCCATCATATCGCCGCTAGACTTGAGAACGATTCGCACTCACCTTCTGGAAATCGACCGGTGCAACCTCTCTCGACTCGCAAGCTGGGCTTTTTTTTCAGCGATCACCACCGTTGGTTGCTGCAGCATATTCGTCGGCGCGTGCGTAACCCTGCGGATGCCGAGGACACGGCAGCCGACACGTTTTGCCAAATGCTCGCCGCACGGGTCGACCCGGACAGCATCGAGCAGCCGCGGGCTTATTTATCGACGATTGCGCGACGTTTGATTTTCGATCGGCACCGGCGCGGCAAACTGGAAAGTGCCTATCTGGAACGCCTGGCCTTGCTCCCGGAAACCGTGGTGCCCTCCCCCGAAGAACAGTTGCAGTTGATTGAGGCGCTGGTGGCCATCGACCGGGCCATCGATGGCTTACCGCTGGTGGTCAAGGCCACCTTTTTGTACAGCCAGCTGGACGGCCTGAGCTATGTGGCGATTGCGCAAAAACTCGGCTTGTCGGAACGCACCGTCAGCCGCTACATGAAACAGGCATTGCGCCAGTGTTATCTGTGCGAGGCAGCCCTATGAGCGAGTTACGCCTGGACCCGGTCAGCGAACAGAGCATTGACTGGATGGTGAAGCTGCGCGCTGACACTCCCGACGCCGCCCTGCTGGAGCGTTTCAACGCATGGCTAGCCGCAGACCCGGCACATGTGCACGCGTGGGACACCCTGCAAAAACGCCTCGGTGGCTCGTTCAATACCGTTCGCGCGCTGGACCGGCGCCTGCCCGGCCAGGCGGGTGAGGCACGGTTAGTGCTGCTGCAACCGAGCACCACTCGGCGGGACGCTTTGCGCACGCTGGCCGGTTTGGGCTTGCTCGGCGGTGGGTTATGGCTGGGCGCCAGCAGCCCGTTGGGTGAGTCGTTGCTGGCCGATTTGTCGACCGGGGTGGGTGAGCGCGACGACTTTAACCTGGCCGATGGCAGCCGCCTTAGCCTCAATGCCAACAGCGCGGTTGACCTGCACTTCAACAGCCAGCAACGGCTGGTGATTTTACGCCGTGGCGAGTTAGTGATTCAGGTAGCGCCCGATGCGCGTCGTCCGCTTCGTGTGCGCACCGCCGAGGGCGAGATTCAGGCCTTGGGCACGCGTTTTCTTGTCTCGCAAGAATCAGCGGCCAGCCGCGTCGTGGTCCTTGAGCATGCGGTTGAAACCCGGTTGTTCAACGGCACCACCCTGGCCCTGCAAGAAGGCCAGTCTGCCCTGCTCTACCCCCGGCAGATTGTGCCGCAAGCGGGCGACCAGCATTACCGCGCCGAGTGGTTGAACGGGCGGCTGAACGTGCTGGATGACTCCCTGGCGCAAGTGGTCGATGCGCTGCGCCCTTACACCCGTGGGCTGGTGCGTGTCGCCCCTGAAGTGCGCGGCCTGCGTGTGCAAGGCGTGTACCCGCTGAATGACCCCGACCGGGCCTACACCGCTTTGGCCGAAACCTTGCCTATTCGCGTGGACCGCTACAGCCCGTGGCTGACGCTGATTCGGCCAGCCTGAGCCATGGCGCAAAACTATTTTTGATAATTGCTCGCATCCGTGTCCGGTTTTTAATTCTCAGCCCACCTATCTCCTGAGACTTCCACACGATCAGGAGAATGCTGTGCTCAACCCGTGGCCCCACACCCGTTACGCCGCCGTAGCCCTTGCCGCCTTGGCCAACCCTGCCTGGGTACAAGCCCAAGAGGTCAATTTCAATGTGCCCGCAGGTCCCCTGGCCACGACGTTGAACGCCATCGCCAGCCAAAGCGGGCACATCGTTTCGCTGGAACCGGGGCTGGTGCAGGGCAAACAGGCACCTACGGTGATCGGCCAGATGTCGCCAGAGCACGCCATGGAAACAGCCCTGCGTGGCAGCGGCCTGCAATTGCGCATCACCGCGCAAGGCAGCTTCAGCGTCGAACCGGCACCGCACGATACGCAGGCATTGCAACTGGGCGTCACCAGCATTACCGAGCGCAGCCTGGATGCCACCACTGAAGGATCTGGCTCCTACAGCGCGCGAGCCGTGACCATCGGCAAGGGCGCGCACAGCCTCAAGGAAACCCCGCAGTCCATCACCGTCATGACCCGCAAAATGCTCGATGACCAGAACCTCAACACCATCGAGCAAGTGATGGAGAAAACCCCGGGCATCACCGTGTACGACTCGCCCATGGGCGGCAAGTACTTCTACTCCCGTGGCTTTCGCATGACCGGCCAATACCAGTACGACGGCGTGCCGTTGGACATTGGCAGCAGCTACGTGCAGGCCGACAGCTTCAACAGCGACATGGCGATCTACGACCGGGTTGAAGTGCTGCGCGGCGCCGCCGGGATGATGAAAGGCGCGGGCGGTACCTCGGGCGGTGTGAACTTTGTGCGCAAGCGCGGCGAATACACCCCGCACACCCAACTGTCGCTGTCAGCCGGAACGTGGGACAACTACCGCGGGCAGATCGACACGGGCGGCCCGCTGAACGACACCGGCAGCGTGCGCGGCCGGGCGGTGATCACCGAGCAAACGCGCCAGTATTTCTACGACGTCGGACAGCGCAAAGACCAGATCTACTACGGTGCACTGGATGTCGACCTGAGCCCCGACACCACGCTGGGCATCGGCCTGGCTTATGAAGACGTCGACGCCACACCCTGCTGGGGCGGCTTGCCGCGCTATGCCGATGGCAGTGACCTGAAGCTCAAGCGCTCCACGTGCCTGAATCCGGCGTGGAACCATCAGCGCAGCAAACGCACCACTTGGTTTGGCGATTTAAAGCATCAACTCAATGACGATTGGGCCGTGAAGGTTGCCGGGGTCTACTCCAAAAACACCCAGGACATGGAATACGCCTTCCCCAGCGGCTCGGTACCGGTGGGTGCCACCCAATCGAACACACTGGTCATTGGCAGCACCTATGACTATGACCAGGTCGACTACGGTTTTGACGCCTACCTTAATGGCACCTTCGATGCCTTTGGCCAGCAGCACGAACTCACGGTCGGGGCCAATGCCAGTCGCTCCCGAAAGGATGACTTCTTCGCCGTGGCGGTGCTCCCGGATCGGCAAAACGTATTTGACCCCAACCACCACCTGCCGCAGCCCGACGACAGCTACTACCTGGCCAATGCCTCCCGTGGCGGCCCGATGGACATGCGCATCAAGCAGTACGGCGCCTACTCCATCGCCCGTCTGAAACTGGCCGAACCGCTGACATTAGTAGTGGGCAGCCGGGTGAGCTGGTACTCCTCCAACAGCGACTCCGTGTCGTACTGGCGCGGTGAAGGCACCCCGGTGCATACCCAAGCCAAAGAAACCGGGCAAGTCACCCCGTTTGCCGCCGTGTTGTTCGACCTCAATGACAACCTGACCGCCTATGCCAGCTACACCGACATTTTCACCCCGCAAGGTAACTACAGAACCCTGAGCGGCGCCACGCTCAAGCCATTGGTTGGCCAGAGTTACGAAGTGGGCATCAAGGGCGAATGGTTTGACGGGCGTCTGAACAGCGCCTTCAACCTGTTCCGTACGATTCAAAAAGATGCCGCCCAAGATGATCCGCTGTGCCCCGACAGCAGTTGCTCGCAGAACTCCGGCAAAGTGCGCGCCCAAGGCTTTGAAGCCGAGGTGAGCGGCGAAGTCATTGATCGCCTGCAACTGCTGGCCGGCTATACCTACACCCAGACCAAAGTGCTGGAAGACGCCGACGCCGCGCAAAATGGCGTGCCCTATAACTCTTACGTGCCGCGCCACTTGCTGCGAGTGTGGGCCGACTACGGCCTGAGCGGCGCGCTGGACCGCGTCAGTGTGGGTGCCGGGGTCAATGCCCAGAGCAGCAACTACCGCGTCTCGCCCATCAGCGGCAATGACATGACCCAGTCAGGCTACGCCGTGTGGAACGGCCGCGTGAGCTATCGCATCGACGACACCTGGTCGGTGGCACTGAACGGCAACAACCTGTTCGACAAGCGCTACTACGTGACCGTCGGCACCGAAGGCTTCGGCAACTTCTATGGCGAACCGCGCAATTTTGTTATGTCGCTCAAAGCTGATTTCTGATCTCTGATTTCTGATTTCTGTAGGAGCGAGCTTGCCTCGCGATCTTTTGATCTTTCAAAAAGATCGCGAGACACGTGCACATCGCGTCAGCCAGCAAAACCACCCGCGGCGAGGAACGTGCGCTCCTCCTCAGTCGAGACACGCCCCAAGACGTCGTTACGATGGGGAAAACGCCCGAACCGCTCAATGATATCGGCGTGTTCCCTGGCCCAACGAGTGTCTTGGGGGTTGAGTTTTTCATGCAGTTCCAACGACAGGCGCTGGTCATCGGCGTCTTCGGAATGCTCAAACGGCAAGTAACAAAACCCGCGCAAGGCCACTTCGATCTGTTGGTCCAGCCCCGCCTCAATCACCTGCCTGGCGTAAAACCGCGCCAGCGGGTCGGTGGCGAACATATGCGCGGTGCCACGGAAGGCATTGCGCGGGTATTGGTCCAGCAACAGCAGCAACGCCAGCGCGCCTTCTGGCTCTGCGGCCCAATGCTCCAGCTCGCGCCTGGCGGCCTGAAAATGCGCGGTGTAGAAGGTCTCACGAAAGCGCTTGTCGAAGGCCTCGTCCTTGGCAAACCAATGCGTGGGGCCAGCCTGCTTCCAGAATTCAACCACCGCGTGCGGTGTGGTGTCAGTCGTCACGTTGCGTCCCTCCCTAAGGTTGTTGAAGGAGCTTAGACGCTTTTAATGCAGCACTTGCTCAGCCAGCAACACCACGGCAATCACGATCATGATCGCGCCCGACACGCGGCTGACGTTTTGCGCCGCGCTGGGGCGGGTCTGCAATACGGCCTTGGCTCCGAAGCCGACCATCAGGTACACCACGCCACAGCTGAACGCGTGCAGTGCGCCCAAGGCGACAATTTGCGCCGGGATCGGCCACACGGACAGTGGGTCGGTGAATTGCGGCAACAACGCTAAAAACAGCAGAAACACCTTGGGGTTCAAGCCGCTGACACACAGCCCCTTCCAGGCCCAGCGTAACCCGGAATCAGCCACTTGCACGCTGCCTGACTCGGGCGTCGAGGGGTGGCGAATCATGCTGATGCCCAACCAGAGCAGATACCCGGAACCGGCAATGGTCATGGCCCGCAAGATCATCGGATGGCTCGCCACCAACCCGCCAACCCCGGCCGCGACCACCACCGTCGCCAGCAAATGCCCCGAGAGCAACCCAGCCACCGCAGGGGTCACCAGACGCCCGCGCATACCCGCAGAAATCGCGTACGCCCAGTCTGCGCCGGGGGTAATGATGAACAGAAAAGACACCGCCCAAAAAGCGGCCAATACGCTGAGAGTCACAGGGTTCTACCTTCTACAGTGAGCCGGAGGGGTGTGCACCACGCGGTTTTGAAGCGTGGGCAGCCCGTAGAAGAATAGGGAAATGCTGATAGGATTATCTTTCGTTTATCCCCCTAGAGCGCTATCAACCTAGAAGGTTCTTCCACGTGGATCGAATTGACCGCAAGATTCTCGCTGAGCTGCACGCCGATGGCCGCTTGTCCCTCACCGAACTCGCAGAACGCGTGGGGCTGAGCCTTTCGCCGTGCCATCGACGGGTGCGGGCGTTGGAGGAGTCGGGGGTGATCCTGGGCTATCGCGCCCTGCTGGCGCCCAAGGAGCTGGGCTTGAGCTTTTCTGCGATCGTGTTCGTGACCCTGCGCGAAGTCACTCGCCAGGCCATTGCCGACTTTGAGGCGGCGTTGCCACAGATCCCGCAGATCATCGAAGCGCAGCGCCTGTTTGGCGACCCGGACTACCTGCTGCAAGTCATCACCAAAGACTTGCCGGCCTTTCAGCGCCTTTACGACGAACACCTCACCTCACTGCCCAACGTGCAGCGGCTGGTGTCGACGCTGGTGATGAAGAACGTCATCAATGACCGGGTGCTACCGCTGTAAACCGGGCATCAAGCCCTGCGCCAGCGCCTGCAACAGCACCTTGACCTTGGGTAACGCATCACGGTTTTTGGGCCACACCAGATGTATGGCCAGCCCCTCGCTCGCCAAGTGCGGAAGCACTTCGACCAGGCTGCCTTCGGCCAGTTGTTGCTTGATCAGCCAAGTGGGCAACTGCGCGATCCCGCAACCGGCCATGACCGTGATGACCTGCGCCTCGCCATCACCGACGATGTACTGCGCTGACATCACCCGACGCTCCATGGCGGCGCCCTGCTTGCCCACAAAGCGCCAAGGGCTGACGGTGCCGTCTGCGCGACCATAAGCCACGCACACGTGATGCTCCAGATCGCGCTCGGTCACGGGCTCGCCGTGTTGCTTGAGATAGGCCGGAGAGGCGCAGAACACATGCCGCTCGCTGCCCAGATAACGGTGCCCCCACGCCGCCGGCCAGACGTCCGGGCCGCCTACGCGCACCACCACGTCCACATCCTCTTCCACCGGGTCAATAAACCGGTCAGAAAACGACAGGTGTGGCTGCAACTGCGGGTACTGCTGCACACACGCCAACACCACCGGCAACGCCTGCAAGCGCCCAAAAGCGGCGGGCAGGTCGATGCGAATACGCCCGCGCGGCTGCGCTGAGTCGGCGTGCAGCGTCAGCTCGGCTTCTTCCAGATCCGCCAGCACGGCCGTGCAAGTGCGATAAAACGCCGTGCCCGCATCGGTCAGGGCCAGGCGCCGGGTGGTGCGATTAAACAGTCGCACCTGCAAACGGCTTTCCAGCCGCGCAATACCTTTGCTCACCGCAGACGCGGTGAGGTTCATGCGCTCGGCCGCCGCCTTGAAACTGCCCGAGTCGCTGACGCAGACAAACACATCGATACCCTTCAAGCGCTCGGAAGAAAACATGACGGCCTCTTATTGATGAACTCAGGTCACTTAATTCGGTAAAAGGTATCGTAAATACGCCCTCATTTCCCCAGTAAGCTCAGCGCCACGACTTTACTCAACCCATAGGCGCTTTTATGACCTCGCAAAAACCCACCGTTTTAATCACCGGCGCCACGGGCCAGATCGGCGGTGACACGCTGCGCCTGTTGCAGGACGACGACAGCATCACCGTGGTCGCGGCGGTGCGCTCAACCGCCAAAGCCCAACCGTTCGAGGCGCAAGGCATCCGCAGCGTGATCATGGACTTCGATAAAGAAGAAACCCTGGCGCCCGCCTTACAGGGCATCGACCGAGTCTTGCTGGTGACCGGCTACACCGTCGACATGCTGCGCCAAAGCAAAGTGTTTGTGGACCAGGCGAAAAAAGCCGGGGTGCAGCACATCGTGCATTTGGGCGCCTGTGGCCGTGACGACGCCAGCATCGGGCATTGGGCCTGGCACCAGTTGGTGGAGCGGTACATTGAATGGTCGGGCTTTTCGTTCACCCACTTGCGCCCTGAGTGCTTTATGCAAAACCTGCTGAGCTATGACGGGACTCAAGCGGTGAAATCCGGGGTGATTGAGCAGTACACCGGCGATACGCCGTTCAGTTGGGTCGATGGCGAAGACGTTGCCCGCGTGGCCGCACAAGCGCTGTTGCACCCGGACACACACGCTGGCCAAACCTATCGATTGGGTTACGACGTGCAATCGTACGGTGACGTGGCCACCATCATGACGCGGGTATTGGGTCAGCCGTTTCGCTACGACGCCCAGCCACCCGAAGTGTTCCTGGAAAACATGCGTGCAGCCGGTGCCGAAATGGCGTACATGAGTTGCGTGTATGACAACTTTAAACGCATGGCCGCCAACAGCATCCCGGGGGCTCAGGACACGTTCGACAACTTCACGGCCATTACCGGCCGCCAGCCTGTGCGCTGGGAAGAATTTGTGCAAAAGCACCGCAGTGCTTTTGCGTATTGATCCTGTACGGCACAAAAACTGCTCAAGGGTGGGAGCGGGCTTGCTCGCGATGGGCTTCAGAACGCCCCGTCTGTTCGGCAAATACGCGTCATCGTTAACGACCATCGCGAGCAAGCCCGCTCCCACAGAGTGAACTGTATTGTGTGTAGGAGCAGGGTTATGTCAGCTCAGTTGTTGACGCATCGCCAGTTCAACACCGCGTATTTCCGCCAGCCCTTTGAGGCGGCCGATCAAGGAGTAACCGGGGTTGCTCTTGCGATGCTGGTCGTCCAGTAGCTGGTGGCCGTGGTCCGGGCGCAGTGGCAGGCGCGGGCCGCCGTCGCGCTCACGGCGCAGTTCTTCTTCCACCAGCGCGCCAATCACGCCAACCATGTCGACGTCGCCGCCCAAATGGTGGGCTTCGTGGAAGCTGCGCGGATCGGCCTCGCGGCGGGTCGAGCGCAGGTGGGTGAAGTAAATGAACGGCGCAAATTGTTTGGCCATGGCCACCAGGTCGTTGTCTTCGCGCACACCATAAGAGCCCGTGCAAAAGGTCAGCCCATTGGCCGGGCTTGGCGCCGCGTCGAGCAACCATTGCGCGTCCTGGGCCGTCGAGAGAATGCGCGGCAAGCCGAGCAGCGCCCGCGGTGGATCGTCCGGGTGGATGGCCATGCGCACGCCCACTTCTTCAGCCACCGGGATCACTGCCCGCAAGAAGTGCCCCAAATGCTCGCGCAGTTTGGCTTCATCGATGTCGTCATAGGTGCGCAGCAACGCCCTAAAACTGTCCAGCGTGTAGTGTTCTTCTGCCCCCGGCAGCCCGGCGATCAGGGTGTTGACCAAGGCCTCGCTGCGCGCCGGTGTCAGAGCCTCGAAGTAGGCTTTGGCCTGTTGAATATCGTCGGCGCTGTACTCGGCCTGCGCGCCCGGACGCTGAAGAATGAACAGGTCGAAAGCGGCAAAGGCGGTCTGATCAAAACGCAGCGCCCAACCGCCGTCTTCCAGTTCCCAGGCAAGGTCGGTGCGGGTCCAGTCCAGCACCGGCATAAAGTTGTAGCAGACGATATCGATGCCGCAGGCCGCCAGGTTGCGCACGCTTTGCTGGTAGTTGGCGATGTATTCGTCACGGCGTCCGCAACCGCGCTTGATGTCTTCGTGCACCGGAATGCTCTCGACCACCGACCAGGTCAAACCGGCGGCTTCGATCATTTTTTTACGCGCTGCAATGGCTTCCACCGGCCACACTTGGCCGTTAGGAATTTCATGCAGGGCGGTGACAATGCCGGTCGCACCGGTCTGTCGCACATCGGCCAGTGAGATAGGGTCTTGGGGGCCGAACCAACGCCACGTCTGTTCCATGTGTGTCTCCCTTGTTATTCGTTGTGTGCTGCAAAAGTTTTTAAATAATTGGGCATACCGCTGTGTTGCAGGGCGCTATAAGCCCGCTGCACGGCCTCGCGAAAAGCGCCCCGCGAAGACAGTTCGATCGGGAAGACTTGCTCCAGATCGAGAAAAGCATCGACCCGCGCCGCGCCGTCAAAACGCCCGGCTAGATCGGCGAACGTGGCGCTCAACGGGTCGTCGACAATGTGCATCACACTGCCCGCCACAGGTTGCGTGCAGTAGTGAATCCAGGCTGCGACGCCGAGGGCGATGCAGTCGATGGGCTGCCCCGCATCGAGCAACTGCCGGGCGCCTTGCAACCAGCGCTGCGGCAGTTTTTGCGAACCGTCCATGGCGATCTGCCGCAGGCGATGTTGCAGGCTGTCGTTGGCAAAGCGTGCGCACAAATCGCGGGCATAACCCGACACGTCAATACCATCGGGCATGTCCAGGGTCGGCGCCGCTTCTTCATTCATGTAGCGGCGGATAAAGCGCAGCAGATCCGGGTCACTGATGGCCTCGAACACCGATTCATGCCCCGCCAGCAGCCCGATGTAAGCCATCAACGAATGGCTACCGTTGAGCATGCGCAGCTTCATGGTTTCGAAAGGCCGTACATCGGCCACCATGTGCACGCCCTCGACCTCCCAGTCCGGGCGCCCTTGGGGGAAGTGGTCCTCGATCACCCACTGGCTGAAGCGTTCACACACCACCGCCGCCGGGTCATGGCAGTCCAGTTCCTGCGCCAACCGGGTGAAGGCCTGGGCGTCCATGGCGGGCACGATGCGATCGACCATGCAGCCCGGAAACGCCACCTGCTGTTCAATCCACTGCGCCAGCTCACGGTTGTGTGCAGCCGCCAGACCGCTCACGGCCTGGCGGGTGCGCTGGCCGTTGTCGGGCATGTTGTCGCAGCACAAAACGGTGAAGGCCGGGACACCTGCTTCGTACCGTCGGCGCAGGGCTTCGAGCACAATCCCCGGCGCAGTGCGCGGCGTTTGCGGGTGTTCAAGGTCGTGAATGATCGCCGGGGCCTGCAACTGCAACTGGCCGCTGGCCGGGCTCAGGTAATAGCCTTTTTCGGTCACGGTGAGCGTGACGATCCGGGTGTTCGGGTCGGCCATGCGCTGCAACAGTTGCTCCAGCTCTTGCTCGCCATCCCCGACAAACAGCGCCTCACGCACCACCGTGATGTCGCGCAGGGTCACCTGTTCGCGGTCCTGGTACTCCGCCACCGCATAGCGGTTGTGCTGCTCGCGCAATTGCTCAACCAGCGCCCGGTTGGAGCGCAGGTTGGCACTGCACACGCCCCAGTCGCTGTGACCGTGGCGATTGAGATGACGCTGCACATACACCGCCTGATGAGCGCGGTGAAACGCTCCCAGGCCCAAATGCACAATCCCGACTTCGGCCTCGGCCGCGACCGAAGGCACACGCTGAACAACAGGCATCGCGACTCTCCTCGGGGCTCAGGGCTGCGACAGCGCAGGGCGCGGCACAACCGTGTCTGTTGGCGGCACGGCAGCGTCAGTGACGGGCAGCGGTCTGACATAACGCGCCACACACACGGCACCGATGATGGTCAGCAGCCCCGCCAGCAGGAAGGCACTGGTGAACGAGCCGGTGAACTGCACCAGAAAGCCGGTCAGGGTCGGGCCGATGATGCCCGAGGTGTTGGCCAGAAAATGCATGAAGCCACTGACTCCGCCCACCCGTGCGGCGGGCACGGTGTCCTGGATGATCGCCCAGTAAATGGCGCCGGTGAGGTACAGGAAGAACACCGCCAACGCCACCAGCGCGACCGCCGGGTACAGGGTTTTGACGATACCGGCGAAACCGATGCACACCGCACAAGCCAGCAGGCACGTGACCAGCACCACTTTGCGCGAGAACATCATGCGCCCGGTCTTTTTGAACACGAAGTCGGAGATAAACCCGCCCAGCGCCAACCCGAGGAAGCCCAGCACCCAGGGAATGACCGTGGCGATACTCATCTCTTTAACGTTGAGGCCGTGGGCCATCGTCAGGTAGCTGGGGAACCAGGTCAGGAAGAAAAACAGCGTGTAGTTGTACGAGAAGAACGCCAGCGAGGTGAACAGCACCGTCGGTTGCTTGAGGTAGTAACGCAGAGGATGCACCGGCAGCGCCGCCATGTCGCTCTGGCCTTCACCTTCGGCAATCTCTTGCGCAACCTTGCCAGTAGGTTTGTCCTTGACGAACTTGTACCAGACCGCCGCCCACACCAGGCCGATCAACATAATGATGATGAACGAGACCTTCCAGCCGTAGCTGATGGCAATAAAACCCACAACCGGCCCGGAAATCGCGCCCCCCAACGGGGTGCCCGACATGGAGGAGCCCAACGCCCGCGCCCGTTGTTTAGGCGTGTACCAGTTGTTGACCATTTTGCTGGTGGTCACGCTCAGCGGGCCTTCACCCATGCCGAACAGAATGCGAATAAACACCAGCGACATGAAGCCAACCGTGAGCACGGTCAAGCCGCTGAACAGTGACCACAGCACCATCGCCAGCAGCAGCGTGGTTTTTGCACCATAACGGTCGGCCGCCCAGCCGCCGATAAAGTTGAAAGCGGCATAGCCGACAAAGAAACTACTGAAAATCATGCCCATTTCACCCGTGGTCAGACCGTAGTCTTTTTGGATGAACGGGGCTGCCACGGACAATGCCGAGCGATCCAGGTAGTTAATGACGCCTGCCAGGAACAGCATGATGATGATTAACGTACGACCTTGACCAAACATTGGAACCTCCCGCTTTTTATGTTTATTCGGTGAGGGTGCCCAGCAGCGGGCACATGGAGCTGTGGTGTTCAGGAATGAGCGGTGTTGAGCTGCACCAGCACTTTGCGGGTCTGCTCGGGGTGTTTTTCGATCAGGGCAATCGCCTCGGGCATGTCATCAAAGCCAACGCGGTGGCTGATCATTTCCTGAACCTGCAACTTGCCGCTGGCGATCAGTTCGATCACCCGTGGGAACTTGCGGTTGTTGAGGCGCGAACCCACCAGGGTGAGTTCTTTTTTGATCATTTCCAGTTGCACAAGGTCGGTGGGCGTGGCGTTGAAACCCAGCAGGCCAATCCGCCCTGCCGGCGAGGCCAGGCGCACCATTTGCGGCATCAATGCCGGGATACAGGCGGCATCGACAATCAGCGGCACGCCCTGGCCCTCGGTGATTTCACGCATGGTCGCTTCAACGTCGACGTCCTTGCCGTTGAGGGTTCGGGTAGCGCCCAGCGAGCGCGCAGTTTCAAGGCGCTCATCAATCACGTCGGTCACCGTAATGTCGGTCAACCCCAATGCGCGGGCCATTTGCACCAGGGTCAGGCCGATCACTCCGGCGCCGTAAATCAGCAGGCTGTCGCCCGGGTGCGGCTGCATGCGGTCGAGCACGTTGAGGGCGATGGAGTACGGTTCGACCAGGGCGGCGTGGCTCAGCGACATCGAGTCCGGCAGGCGATGAACATTGCTCGCCGGCACGCTGACTTGCTCGCTGAAACCGCCGTCGCGGTGCACGCCGATCACTTGCAACTGGGTGCACACATTGGGCCGATTGATGCGGCACGGGTAGCAGGTGCCGCAACTGATCACCGGGTCGATGCACACGCGGTCGCCGACCTTGATGTGCTCTACGCCTTCGCCCACTTCGCGCACCACGCCCGAAAACTCATGGCCGGTGACGCGGGGAAAGCGCACAAAGGCGTTCTGCCCGTGAATGATGTGCAGATCCGAACCGCAGATACCGGCGTAGGCCACATCGACCTTCACTTCATTACGGGCGACCTGCGGAACTTCAACCTGAGCCAGGCCGAACTCAAAAGGTGCTCTCACTTGAAACGCTTTCATCGGATAACTCCTGCCAAGGCATGACGCCCAATTTTTTATAGTTATTAAACAGTCGCGCAAAAAGCTTTAAACGGTGTGTTACCAGTGCCAGAGCGTGCCGTCTTCGAGGCGGTTGACCGGCAGGCTGGCGCGTTTGTAGGGGTATTGGGCGGCCAGTGTTTCGTCGATATCCACGCCATGGCCCGGGGTGTCGCCGGGGGTGAAATGGCCGTCTTCAAAGCGGTAGGCGTGGGGGAACACGGCCTCGGTCAGCGGGTCGTGGGGCATGTGTTCCTGAATGCCAAAGTTGGGCACCCACGTGTCGAAATGCAGCGCCGCGCCCATGGTCACCGGCGACAAATCAGTGGCGCCGTGGAACCCGGTGCGCACCTGGTACAGCGCAGCGAAATCCGCGATGCGCCGCACATGGCTGATGCCGCCTGCATGCACCAGCGTGGCGCGGATGTAGTCGATCAACTGCTCTTGAATCAGCTCGCGGCAGTCGTGAATCGAGTTAAACACCTCGCCCACCGCCAACGGTGTGGTGGTGTGCTGACGGATCAGGCGGAAGGCCTCCTGGTTCTCGGCCGGGGTGCAGTCCTCAAGCCAGAACAGGTTGAACGGCTCTACGGCCTTGCCCAGACGCCCGGCTTCAATGGGCGTCAGCCGATGATGGACGTCATGCAGAATGTGCAGGTCATCGCCAAAACGCTCGCGCACGGCGGCGAACAGTTTGGGCACATGGTTGAGGTATTTGGCGGTGTCCCACACATGCTCGGCGGGCAGGTCGCTGTCGGCCGGTTCATAGCGCTCGCCGCTGCGCTTGGCCACGCCATACGTGGTGGCAATGCCCGGAATCCCGCACTGCACGCGCACGGCTTTGTAGCCCAGCTCAACATGGCGGGCGACCTCGGCCAGGCAACCCTCGATGTCCTTGCCCGTGGCATGCCCATACACCATGACCCGTTCGCGGCTCTTGCCACCCAGCAACTGGTACAACGGCATGTTGGCGGCCTTGGCCTTGATGTCCCACAACGCCACGTCAACGGCGGCAATCGCGGTCATGGTCACCGGGCCACGGCGCCAGTAGGCCCCGCGATACAGGTACTGCCAGATGTCTTCGATACGCTGCGCATCGCGGCCGATCAAGGCAGGCAAAACGTGCTCTTCAAGGTATGCCACCACGGCCATTTCGCGGCCGTTCAAGGTCGCGTCGCCGATGCCATACAGGCCGGAATCGGTGACAATTTTCAGGGTGATCAGGTTGCGCCCAGGGCAAGTGACAATCACCCGCGCTTCAACAATTTTCATACGCTCAAGCCTCAGCCACAGAAGACAATGCGGGCATGCTCAGTGTCGGCATGGCCGCGCGCGGGATCAGCGCCCCGGGGTGTTGCACCACTTGCGCGGCCAGCCGATGGCCCCAGCGCGCCGCCAGTGCGGGTTCGCCACCTTGCAAACGGCAAGCAAGGTACGCCGCGCTAAACGAGTCGCCCGCCGCGGTGGTGTCGACAATGTGCTGCACGTGTTCGGCGGGCACTTCAAAGTGCCCCGCCGCGCACTGAATCAAGCACGAGGCCGCGCCACGTTTAAGCGCGACTTCGCCCACGCCGAAGGCTTGATAGGCGCGAAACAGTTCTGTGTGATCGGCATAACCGAACAGCGCGGCGTCGTCTTCCCAGGTGATCAGGGCCAGGTCAGTCAGGCGCAGCATGTCGCTGTAGGCCTGGCGTGCGGCGTGCACGTCGGGCCATAAATGGGGGCGGTAATTGTTGTCGAAGACGATGCGGGTACCGGCCGCTCGGGCCAGACCCAGGGCTTGCATTAAACGTTCGCGGCCACCGGGCGTGAGGATCGCCAAGCTGATGCCGCTGACATACACATAGTCATAATCGGCCAACGCACTGAGCAGGGCATCGGCTTGCGGCCCGTCGAACACCCGGCGGGCGGCGGCTTCGCCACGCCAGTAGGCAAAACGGCGTTCACCCTGGTCGTCGGTCTGGATAAAGTACAGCCCCGGCAGCGCATCGGGGATCACCCGAACGTGCTGGTCACCCACGCCTTCGTCGCGCCACATCTGGCGCATGCCAACGCTGAAAGCGTCTGCACCGACAGCTGTTATGTAGTCGACGACCATCGCGCTGCCCTGGCTGACACGGGCCAGGTAGACCGCTGCATTCAGCGTATCGCCGCCAAATGTCTGGCTGAACGTCGCCCCCGGCTCACCGCGCATCTCAATCATGCACTCGCCAATCAACGCCACCTTGAGGGGGCGGGATCGTTCGGCCTGTGGGCAATGCCCGAGCATTACTGTCATCACTGCGCGCCTTGTGTTTTGCGTCAACGCAGACCCGTAAGGGAGGGTCTTGTGCAGCGCTATTATTGTTTTCGAAACGGCGTTTCATTTTTTAGCTTGTGGCCGATTCTAATCTTAATTCCGGCACCGTCAAGCAAAATGGAACAGCGTTTCGATTCGCCAGGGTATATCCTTGTTTTTTTTAATTGTGTTGGAGCCTCCATGGACAACAGCACCACCCAAAACAATGAACTGGTGTCGGCCGTAGGGCGGACCATGGCTGTGCTTGAAACCCTGGCCGAACACCCTGAAGAAAGCGGCGTGTCAGAAATCGCGCAAAAGCTGGACATGTCAAAAAGCACGGTTTACCGCTTTTTGCAGTCGCTCAAAGCCCGCGGCTATGTGGTCCAGGATGCCGAAGACCGCTACCGCCTCAGCGTTCGCCTGTTCGAACTGGGCGCCCAGGCCCTGCCCCACCTGGACATCGTGCGCGAAGCCGAACCGGGCATGCGGCGCATCAATGAGCTGACCGGCGAGACCGTGCACTTGGGCATCCTCGACGAGGGCAGCATCGTTTACGTGCACAAGATCGACTCCAAGTACAACCTGCGCATGTACTCGCGCATCGGCCGCCGCGCCCCGTTGTACTGCACAGGGATTGGCAAAGTGCTGATGGCCTGGCTGGAAGAAGACGAGTTGCTTGCGCACCTGCGCGAAGAAAGTTTTGAGCGTCGAACCGCCAACACCCTCACCAGCATTGATGAGTACCTGCACGAACTGGCGTTGGTGCGCGAGCAAGGCTATGGCGAAGACCATGAGGAATTCGAAGACAACATGCGCTGCCTGGCGGCGCCGATCAGGGACCGCTTTGGCCATGTGATCGGCGGCATGAGCGTGTCCTTTCCGTGCTTTCGCTTTCGCGAAGAACTGAAACAGGACTACGTCAAACAACTGATGGAAGCCTCGCAACAAATCTCCAGCCAATTGGGCTGGCGTCCATAGAGATCATGTGGGTGTCGCAGTCGACACCCACATCAAGTAATCCTGAAATTTAGGAAGCGTCCTACAGACCTTGATGCTAGTTACTGCTAGTTTTGCCGAGGTAATTAGATGACGCATTTTTAAATCACACGGGACTTAATCATGATCACGTTCAAGACATTAGTAACGATCCAACTTGCCTTGAACTTTGGTCATATCTCACTCGACGTCCCTTGACGTTAATCCCTATATTCAACACCCCTCATATAAACCCATGTTTACTGTTGCAACGCCAACTTTATTAAGTGCCTCTGCGTGAGGCATTAACAGGTCAGAAGTGTTGGAGATAACGCCATGAGGCTCTCTTGCGTTCCGCCAGTTGCTGCATCACTGATTGCCACTACCGAAAACATCTTACATATCGCGCCGGTGTCCAGTGGCTGGAAAGCCGATGCGCCCAGCAATGTGATCTTTATGCCCCCGACATTAACCCGGCAAACGCTGCTTATACAGATCGCACTGCTGCGCCCATCGACCCTCGTTGTCGGGGATCAAAGCATTGATGCCGAGGTTATTGACCTGTGGCGAACGTGCCACCCATTCGGCGATCTTGTGCTGATTCGCAGAGGCTCGAGCCTGGATAAAGTGCGGCTGGACCTGTGTGCCCCCAACCATGTTCGGGTGATCAATACGCCGGGGGTCAACGCGCCGCACGTCGCGGCTTATATCGCCCACTGGCTGACACTGGCCGATGGCGGCACAGCACAGGCTGTTAGCGTGCTGGGCTACGGCAATGTCGGCAAGGCCCTGGTCAACCTGTTACTTGAGCAAAACCCGGACATCCGGATCACGGTGTTAGTGCGCCCAGGTCAAACGCCAACACCGGTCAACCGGGTCTCATTTGTCGTTGACTGGCTTGAAGCATTGCAAGGGGCGAACGCCGTCGCGATCTGTTTGTCTCTGAATGACGACTCCACCCAGCGCATTGATCGCGCCCTCATTGAGAGCCTTAACTCCCAGGCCCGTGTGGTCTGTGTCGCCAAACCGCAGGTGTTCAGCGATGCGGCGTTGCAGGCTCTGGCAAAGGCTCAAGGCATCCAGTTGATCGTCGACTACGGGCCCGCAACACTGGATGCCTTTCGTCTGCGCACCCTGGCGCTCGGCTGCAGTACCTCAACGTGGTGCAAGCCGGCGACGCTGACGACGCAGGCGGCAACCACTGAAGCCTGCCATCGCGACCTTGACTATGCCGTCTGCGTGCAACTGAGCCTTACGGCCTTGCGCGGCCTTGTCAGGCGTCAATGTGCCCGCTCATTGATGATCCCGACCAGGCCGGTACAGGCCGGTGCGCCCAGCGTGTCGATCATTGGCAGGGGGATCAATGGCCTGCTCCAGGCGGTGATGTGCCGCCTGGCGAATTATCAGGTCACGGTCTACGGCGGGGATCAGGAGAGCGATGGCGCCAGTCACAAGAACGTCAATATGCGCCATCTGTCTGCAACAGAGACGGCGGCAAAGCCGCTGCATAACGACTACTTGCTGCCCGCCAATCAACACTTGGCCATTGCGTGCAATCGCGCAGGCATCGAGCTGTTTGAAAAGCTCCTGGCTGACAACCCGTCACTGCGCCCTTTCGCCAAGGCAGGGATTGTGCGGGCCTATCGGGAAGGCGACGAAGGCGTAGACGCAGCCATTGGCGAGCAACGCGCAATTGAACGCTCACCTTGGCCCAGTGGCAGGCCGGGCGGTGACCTTGTGGAGATCAGCCAGCAGCAATTTGAGGCCAGGTATGCAATCCCCGGGATCAGCCGCGCCATTGAGGTATCGGGCTACGAGCTGGCGTTTGTCGAGGTGATGGCCGAGCTGGTGACGCTTTTGCAGCGCGCCGGGGTTCAGTTCCGGCCCCAGCGTCTGAGCCGGGGGCAAATGACCGAACTGAGCAGAGAGCACTTCGTCGTCACCGCCATGGGCGTTGAGCAACCAGACGTATTACCGATCACCGGATGGTTTTTCAAATTGATCGCTGTCGGCAACGAAGGCGCCGTCCTGCGCGGGGTCAAGTTGCACTACGCATTGCCAATCGGCGTCATGAATTGCCGCCTGGACGCAGGCCACATTCTTGTCTCCGGCGGCCAGGTGCCACCCGATGCAAGCCCGGCGGACAAACAACAGATACTCGCCGCCTGCCTGGCCGCTGTTGCCCGGCACTTCCCAAACGCCTATGCCAAGGCGATCGAAAGTGACAACTTACAGATCATTGAATGTGCCCGGCCCGGTACTCAAGATGGCCTGTCGATTGTGCATTGGTGTGCATTTAATCGTGTCGCCGCCGGAGCAACTTATGCCGGAGGAACAACGCAGGGTTTAGTGTGGGCCTCCTTGGTTCAAGAACTTATTCAAGCAAGGGCATCGACGCTCTCTGGCCTACATGTGAATAAAAAACACTATTAAAGACTGTTTATAAATAGCGCTCTCGGCTAGCCCATTTAAACCTTCATCGATTTTAGTGCCGATCATTTAATGAGGCTGGCACTTACTTCGCTCAGCATTTATCTGAACGCGAAGACACTCAAGCATCCGATAACAACAATGAAACATCACTTGAGGCATTGGAATGAATAGATTGAAACTTGCTGGGCTCACACTCGCCGCCACGTCCCTGATGGGTCTTGCCAGTGGCGCCTCGGCGGGCGCCACGCTGGACGCCATCCAGAAGAAAGGGTTTATCCAATGCGGTGTCTCCGATGGTTTACCGGGCTTCTCGGTACCGGATGCCCACGGCAAGATCCTGGGGATCGACGCTGACGTCTGCCGCGCGGTGGCTGCCGCCGTGTTTGGTGACGCCAGCAAGGTCAAATTCAGCCAGTTGAATGCCAAGGAGCGTTTCACTGCCCTGCAATCGGGCGAAATCGACATCTTGTCGCGCAACACCACCATGACCAGCTCCCGCGATGCAGGAATGGGCATGAAATTCCCGGGGTTTATCGCCTACTACGACGGCGTTGGTTTTTTGGTCAACAAAAAGCTCGGTGTAAAAAGTGCCAAGGAGCTGGACGGAGCAACCCTGTGCATCCTCGCCGGGACCACCACCGAGTTGAACGTGTCCGACTACTTTCGCGCCAATAAGCTGAAGTACAGCCCGATCACCTTCGACACCTCCGATGAAAGCGCCAAGTCGCTGGAGTCCGGCCGCTGTGACGTGCTGAGTTCCGACAAGTCCCAACTCTACGCACAGCGCAGCAAACTGGCCCACCCTGAGGATTACGTCGTCCTGCCAGAAACCATTTCCAAAGAACCGCTGGGCCCTATCGTGCGCAACGGTGACGACGACTGGCTGGCCATCGTGCGCTGGGTGGGCTACGCCATGCTCAACGCTGAAGAAGCGGGCATTACGTCGAAGAACGTGGAAGCTCAAGCCAAAACCAGCAAGAACCCCGACGTGGCCCGCCTGCTGGGTGCCGACGGCGAATACGGCAAAGACCTGAAGCTGCGCAAGGACTGGGTGGTGCAGATCGTCAAACAAGTCGGCAACTACGGCGAAGTCTTTGAGCGAAACCTGGGCAAGGGCAGCCCTCTGCAAATCGACCGCGGGCTGAACGCACTGTGGAACAACGGCGGCATTCAATACGCTCCGCCTGTGCGCTGATCGTTGAATGCGTTGTCGCCCGGCGGTTGATCGCCGGGCGATGTTCTGTTGCTTTTTTCCGGGGCATTCCATGCAAAACCTAATCGACGCACCCAAGCAGAAGCTGCGCTTCAGCGATCCCAAAGTGCGTGAGTGGCTGTTTCAGATCATTACGATTGTGGCGGTCGTTTCACTGGGCTGGTACCTGTTCAATAACACCCAGACCAACCTGCAACACCGAGGGATCACCTCGGGTTTCGAGTTTCTTGAGCGCAGCGCCGGTTTCGGTATCGCGCAGCATTTAATCGATTACAAAGAATCGGACAGCTACGCCAGAGTCTTTGTCATCGGCTTGCTCAACACCTTGCTGGTAACGGTGATTGGCGTGGTTCTGGCCACCCTCCTCGGCTTCATCATCGGCGTGGCGCGTTTGTCCCCCAACTGGATGATCAACAAGATGGCGACGGTGTACGTGGAAGTGTTCCGTAACATTCCGCCGCTGCTGCAAATCCTGTTCTGGTACTTCGCGGTGTTCCTGAGCATGCCGGGGCCGCGCAATAGCCATCACTTCAATGACACCTTATTTGTCAGCAGCCGGGGTCTGAACATGCCCGCGGCGCTGGCCGCAGACGGCTTTTGGCCCTTTGCATGTAGCGTGCTGCTTGCCCTCGTCGCTGTCGGCTTGATGGTGCGTTGGGCCAACCAACGCTTTGAAGCCACCGGCCAACCGTTTCATAAGTTCTGGGCCGGGCTGGGCTTACTGCTGGTGATTCCCGGGGCATGCGCGCTGATTTTTGGCGCGCCGCTGCAGTGGGAAATGCCCGAGCTCAAGGGTTTCAACTTTGTCGGTGGCTGGGTGCTGATTCCGGAGCTGCTGGCGCTGACCCTGGCCCTGACGGTGTACACCGCAGCGTTTATCGCCGAGATCGTGCGCTCGGGCATCACCTCGGTCAGCCACGGCCAGACCGAAGCCGCACGCTCCCTGGGCCTGCGCCCCGGGCCGACGCTGCGCAAGGTGATCATCCCGCAAGCCCTGCGGGTGATCATTCCGCCGCTGACCAGCCAATACCTCAACCTGGCAAAAAACTCGTCATTGGCGGCCGGGATCGGCTACCCGGAAATGGTCTCGTTGTTTGCCGGAACGGTGCTCAACCAGACCGGCCAGGCCATTGAAGTCATTGCGATCACCATGAGCGTGTACCTGGCGATCAGCATCAGCATTTCTTTGCTGATGAACGTTTACAACAAGCGCATCGCGCTGATCGAACGCTAAGGAGACGGCCATGACGACTCATCATTTCAAGCCCGACCTGCCGCCCCCGAACAAAGTGTTCGGCCCCATCGCATGGATGCGCACCCACTTGTTCAGCGGCGGCTTCAACACCCTGCTGACGTTGCTGGCGTTCTACCTGCTGTACCTGACAGTGCCGCCGCTGGTGCAATGGGCGATCCTTGACGCGAACTGGACAGGCAGCACCCGCGCCGACTGCACCCGATCAGGCGCGTGCTGGGTGTTCATTCAGCAGCGCTTCGGGCAGTTCATGTATGGCTACTACCCCGCTGACCTGCGCTGGCGCGTCGACGTAACCGTGTGGCTGGCCGTCATCGGCGCGGCGCCGTTGTTTATCTCTCGCTTTACGCACAAGGCCATTTACGGCGTGGGCTTTCTGGTGGTGTACCCGGTTCTGGCCTTCACCCTGCTGCATGGCGGCTATTGGGGCCTGACCAGCGTGTCGACCAGCCAGTGGGGCGGCCTGATGCTGACACTGGTGATCGCCACCGTCGGCATTGCAGGCGCGTTGCCTTTAGGCATCGTGCTGGCATTGGGGCGCCGCTCGAACATGCCGGCGATTCGCGTGGTGTGCGTGACCTTCATCGAGTTCTGGCGCGGCGTGCCATTGATCACGGTGCTGTTTATGTCGTCAGTGATGCTGCCGTTGTTCCTGCCCGAAGGCATGAACTTCGACAAGCTGCTGCGGGCGCTGATCGGCGTGATTCTGTTCCAGTCAGCCTACGTGGCTGAAGTGGTGCGCGGCGGTCTGCAAGCCATCCCCAAAGGCCAGTACGAAGCAGCCGCGGCGATGGGCCTGGGTTACTGGCGCAGCATGGGCCTGGTGATTTTGCCGCAAGCCTTGAAGCTGGTGATTCCGGGCATCGTGAACACCTTTATTGCGCTGTTCAAGGACACCAGCCTGGTGATCATCATCGGTCTGTTTGACCTGCTCAACAGCGTCAAACAAGCCGCCGCCGACCCTAAATGGTTGGGCATGGCCACTGAAGGCTATGTGTTCGCCGCCCTGGTGTTCTGGATGTTCTGTTTTGCCATGTCGCGCTACTCCATGCATTTGGAACGCAAGCTCGACACCGGTCATAAACGTTAGGAGTTCTGCAATGAATCAAGCAAACAAACAGCCTGTCAGCCCTGCCGGGATTATCCAGATGCAGGACGTCAACAAGTGGTACAGCCAGTTCCACGTGTTGAAAGACATCAACCTGAACGTTAACCAGGGCGAGCGAATCGTGCTGTGCGGCCCGTCGGGTTCGGGTAAATCCACCACCATCCGCTGCCTTAACCGCCTTGAAGAGCACCAGCAAGGCCGCATCGTGGTCGATGGCGTGGAACTGACCAACGACCTCAAACAGATCGAAGCGATTCGCCGTGAAGTGGGCATGGTGTTCCAGCACTTCAACCTCTTCCCGCACCTGACCATTTTGCAAAACTGCACGCTGGCGCCGATGTGGATGCGCAAGATGCCCAAGCGTCAGGCCGAAGAAATCGCCATGCATTATCTGGAGCGCGTGCGTATTCCGGAACAAGCCCACAAGTACCCCGGCCAGTTGTCCGGCGGTCAACAGCAGCGCGTGGCCATCGCCCGTGCGCTGTGCATGAAGCCCAAAATCATGTTGTTCGACGAGCCGACGTCAGCACTGGACCCGGAAATGGTCAAAGAGGTTCTGGACACCATGATCGGCCTGGCCGAAGACGGCATGACCATGCTCTGCGTCACCCATGAAATGGGCTTTGCCCGCACCGTGGCCGACCGGGTGATCTTCATGGACAAAGGTGAAATCGTCGAGCAGGCCGCACCTGATGCCTTCTTCGACAACCCGCAGAACGAACGGACCCAGCTGTTTTTGAGCCAGATATTGCATTGATGCCATAGGTTGTATTCCCCTGTAGGAGCGAGCTTGTCTCGCGATCTTTTAAGATCAAAAGATCGCGAGACAAGCTCGCTCCTACAGACGTTTATGGACTGAACAGCCGATAGCACAGTGCTACTTTTCGCATCACTGCCGCATAATCCTGCCCGATTTTGAGTCACGCCCTGATTTAAATAATCGTGTTCGGGCGCAAAAAAGTGCGCCCGTTTATACAGGAGCGACAAAGGATTAATACAGTGCGTCAATCTGCCGTAAACGCCCAATAGAGGGCGCACATCCTGCAACAGGATAAATCGCTAAACCTCTAATAACTCCAAGGAAGACGTTGTGATCAAACCCCTCGCATTCGCTGTCAGCGTTGCCGGCGCCCTGCTGTCAACCCAAGGCCATGCCTATAACTACGGCGAACATGCTGCAACTACCCTCGATAAGCTGATTAACGACTACCCCGGCCGCTACCGGGGCACGGCCAACTTTTCCGGTGCCGCCGACTGGATGCAAAGCCAGATGGGCGATGCTTACAGCATCAGCCGCCAGGATTTTTCCTGGGGGGCCGGTAACAGCCGCAGCTCGCAAAACGTAGTGGCCTACGCGGCGGGCACTAAACCGCAATACGTGGTGGTCGGTGCGCATTTCGACACGTACTTTGGCCGCCCGACCCTGCAAGGTCTGGATGACAATGGCTCTGGCGCCAGCGTACTCACCGAAATCGCCCGTAACCTCAACGGCGTACCGCTCGAATACGGCCTGCAAGTGATTGGCTTTGGTGCGGAAGAAGAAGGCCTGCAAGGCTCCAAAGCCTTCGTCAACAGCTTGAGCGCCAGCCAGCGCGAGAACATGCTGGCCATGATTAACCTCGACAGCCTGATTACCGGCGACATGATGTACGCCCACTCGGGTAAAAACAGCGTCAGCAATCCGGGCCTGGCCTCATTGCGTGAGCACGCGTTCAAGCTCGCCAAAGAGCTCAACATCAACCTGTTCAGCAACCCAGGCCTCGATGCTGCCTACCCGGCTGGCACCGGTTGCTGCAGTGATGGCGAATCGTTTGAAAAGCTGAATATCCCGGTGCTCTACGTCGAAGCCACCAACTGGGAACTGGGGGATCTGGATGGCTACACCCAGACCGATAACCCGGCCATTCCTGGCGGTTCGACCTGGCATGACCCGAAGAAAGATAACGAAGCCGTGCTCACCAACGCCTTCGGCCAGGAACGCATCGACCAGCGCCTGCGCGACTATTCGCGACTGCTCAGCCGACTGGTGCTGGAGTTGACCAACGCTGACTTGATGGCTTCCACCGCTTCGGGCGGCGCGGTCGCACGTGCTCAGCAAGACAACCTGCAACGCCAGCATCAGGCCCAGGTCAATCTGCTGGATCGCCGCTGGCTGACGCTGCAAGCGGCCAGCCGCGACGTCGGCAGTTTTGATGGAGAAATCGGAATCGATGGCGAATACAGCGCAGACAGCGGGCCGTTCAACGAAGGTCGCCGTCTTGGCTTGCATGCGTTGGGCGACTACCAACTGACTTCCAGCCTGAGCGTGGGCGCCAGCCTGAGCTACCTGAACGGGCGCGACAAACTGGAACGCGGCGGCAAGCTCGACAGCGAAAGCTGGCAGGCAGCGGTCTACGCCTTGCTCAACGATGGCGGCCCACTCTGGCTGGCCGGTGACTTGAGCGCTGGCACTACCCAGTTCGACAGCAAACGTAATCTGGTGATTCAGGCCAACGGCGGCCCTGTGCTGCTGAGCCAGAAACTGACCGGCAAGACGGACGCACTCAGCCTGGGTGCCCGCGTGATCGGCGGCTATGACTTTGATTTCGGCGCGCTCAAAAGCGGCCCGTTTGCAGGCCTGGATTACAGCCACTACCGCATCGATAAGTTCCACGAGAAACAAGACCTGCGCACCGCCCTGAGCTACGAAGAGCAGAGCTTCGACTCTGTGCAAGCCAGCCTTGGGTGGCGTGCCCGCGGCACGTTCGACCTGCCGGCCGGTATGAGCCTGCAACCTTACGGCGACATCGCCTGGGTCAAGGAAATGGGCGACGGGCGTCTGGATGACATCCTCCTCACCAGCCGCGCCGACGGCCAGGCACGCGGCGCGCACCTGGGCAGCGTCGACAAGAGCTATGCCCGCGCCCAGCTCGGCAGCCAACTCGCCATCACCCCGCAACTGGGCCTGTATGCCGAGATCAATGGCCGCCTGGGCAACGATGAAGGCAGCCAAACCGGCTACTCCATCGGCGCCCAATGGTTGTTCTGATCCATTGCGGTTAACCGGGGGCGCTCAGGCGCCTCCGGCTTGCAGGCCCGCGTTCGACCTCAAACGACGATGGCGCCACGCCCCAACAAATACGAATAGATCTCATGTGCATGAAGCATCCTGACTGCGATAGACTGCGGCCCGCTAAACGTCGACAAACACTCGACCGGGCCTGTCTCTCGCACAAGGATCGTCATGTTCAAACGCGCATTCCCCCTCACGCTTGCTGGCCTGCTGCTGGCGGGCTGCCAGTCCACTGCCACAGATACCAGCGCGACTACGCTCACTCCCACGCAGGAAAATGAACAGGCCCGGCAACGCGCACTGTACGAAGCGCTGATGACAAGGGTGCTGCGCCCTGCAGGCAATTTGGCCAATAGCGAGGGCCGCAGTGGCAGTTTTAATCTGAAAATCACCCTGGATGAACATAATCGGGTGATCGGTTGCGACACCCAGATCAACCGCAATTTCGACCCGAAACTCTACCCTTACAACGAAAAACTGGCCAAAGACTTGCTGCCGATCTGCTGGACAACCGTACTCCCCGAGTTGCCATCGTCATTAATCAACCCAAAGAAGCGCACTGCAAACGTAGTTGCGCCGATAGCGGTTGGCCCATTGACCGGGATGAGCGCCGAGCAACGTCTCAAACGGGACGAAGCCGTGCAAGCCAAGGCGCAAGACGATTTTCTGTACCGGCAACTGTTCGCACCGCTGCCTGTCGACAGCATCGGTGTCGCAACCCTGATCGTCATGACCGACAACAGTGGCCATGTACAGGAATGCGCGGCCAGCCTTGCCCCTCATGTACTGCGCCGGGCCGAGTTCAAGCAGGACGATGTTTTACTCCACGCCCTGATCGCCCGCTGCAAACAGACCGACATGAGCGCCATGCCGGGCTTCAAGGCCACGGGTTTGACCAGCCTGGTGCACCGAATTGAATACACACCCTGGAAGGCGGGCTTGAAAGCTGACACAAACCCTGTCGCGCACTAACACGCTAAAGCCATGGTCAGTGGCGCGTAGTGAGTCATCCGCTGCTGAACACCGCAGTGTCGCCTCGGTGACTCTTTACCAAGAGCCATAAGGCACCCCGTATTTTTCGATGTAGGCTTTTGTTTCTGGCTCTAACGGCAAGGCATATTTGCCATTAGTCTGGCCGCCAGAAGGCCCTTCTTTAACGACTTCTCCCTGGACCCTGGCCACTTCGATTGGGCTGACGCAAGGGCCTGAAATCCACACTTTGGCAATACCGCCGGGGGCCAGCCCTACGGTCACGCCTTTACGGTAACCGGTGATCCATTTGGCATCGGCGGCACAAAAAGCTTTTTCAGGCTTGACCATGGCTTGCTGAATGGCTTCGGGGATCACGATATAAGCCTCGTAGGTTTGCGGCTCCACCAGTGATTGCCAGCGCACATAGATCAGGCGTGGTACCGCAGCTCCGTAAACATACTTACCTTTGCCCCAGCCCGGATAGCTGGGCCAGCCACGAGGATTACCATTGAGATTTTTAGGTGTATTGATAGCGGCTATTCCGCTCATAGCTCGCCTGAATTCACGGTCCCGCACATCAACCGCATCTGCGGTTTCGATCCATACTTCCATGTAATCGGGGGCTCCAAGCCCTAAGCGCCATGCGTCATAGGGCAACCCATTGCTGCCCTTGGCACAGCCGACCATCAACCCAAACACACCCCATACCCATAGCAGCTTGAATGTAGTCATTGGGATGCTCCGCACGTGTGCGGCGGCCCTTTACCAAGAGCCATAAGGCACCCCGTATTTTTCGATGTAGGCTTTTGTTTCTGGCTCTAACGGCAAGGCATATTTGCCATTAGTCTGGCCGCCAGAAGGCCCTTCCTTAACGACTTCGCCCTGAACCCTGGCCACTTCGATTGGGCTGACGCAAGGGCCTGAAATCCACACTTTGGCAATACCGCCGGGGGCCAACCCTACCGTCACGCCTTTACGGTAACCGGTGATCCATTTGGCATCGGCGGCACAAAAAGCTTTTTCAGGCTTGACCATGGACTGCTGAATAGCTTCGGGGATCACGATATAAACCTCGTAGGTTTGTGGCTCCACCAATGATTGCCAGCGCACATAGATGAGGCGTGGTACCGCAGCCCCGTAAACATACTTGCCGGCCCCCCAACCGGGGTAGCTAGGCCAACCACGAGGATTACCTTTAAGGTTTTTAGGAGTCTGAATTGCGGCCACTCCGCTCATGGCACGCCTGAAGACACGGTCTCGCACATCCACCGCATCTGCGGTTTCGATCCACACTTCCATATAGTTGGGAGCAAACAGTCCAAGCCGCCAGCCATCATAGGGCAGCCCATGACTGCCCTTGGCACAGCCCACCATCAACCCAAACACAGCGCACACCCATAGCAGCTTGAATTTACTCATTGGGATGCACCGCCCGTTTACCGCCCGTAGCCGGCCGATTAATAAAGAGCACCTCAATGTCGCTGTTGTTCTTGCCGCTGGCAGCATTCCAATTGCCTGACAAGTGGATGTATTTGCGCTGTAGTAAAGCCACCTCTTCATGGGTCAGTCCGGGAAAGCTGTCGCCAACGGCGTACGCCTGAAGCTTTACAGCGATAGTGTGCAGGTCTGCCGGCAAGGCAAATGCCGGGGTCTCGGGAACGCCCTTGAAAGGAACCCCGTTTCGTATACCCAGCTCGCGCATGGCCCGCAAGTAAATCAGTGACAACTGCCCATGCACTTGCCGCTCACTGCGAAGGGCGGCATACACGCGCTTCTCGGCAAACATGTCACGGCGTTTGTTGTAAGGCAGAACCACCGCCCATGTGTCGATACTCCAGCGCTGCAGATAGGGCTCCATGTCCGGCAGCATTACCCCCATGAGCTGTCGGGCTCGGTCATAAGCGACCGTGGAGGTTTCTGGCATGTCGACAGGCACCTGACTGCTCTGGGGTTTACTCAGCAGCACTTTTTCGGTAGCCAGAGGCAAATAACCGCCACCAAGATCGGAGTGGACACCGGGCAGCTCGATGTCATTGTCGGTACGAACCAGTGAGAAGTTATGACGATATTCATGGCGCGCCACAAATTGCACCACATGGCGTGCAATGCCGGGCGCAAGGTACAGGTCAAGGCCCGGGTTACTGGCGTTGTGCGGGCTAAAGTCGCCGCTTAAAGGTGCAACCACCCCAGGTACCGTATCAAACAGGCCGATAAAGTTGAGGTTGAAATCTGTTCGGTGGCGCCATTTGAAGCTGGCCACTAGCAAGGGTGACCCGGCGGGCAAGGCTTTGGCCAACAAACTGTCAGCCCCCTTCACCAGATCATTGGCGCAATGCCGTGCGGCAGCAGCCCCGCGACTGAAGCCAAACAGGTCGATAACGATTCGCCAAATGGTCAGGCCGGGATTGTTGTCTTGCAGCCTTCGAATCTGCTCCAAAATCAGGGCAGGTGCTTGCTCAACTCGCGCCACAATACCAGTGCTGCCTTGACCGCTGGCCTGGCCATAGACCGAGTCAGCTTGCCCGGTGACTGTACCGATGCCTTCGAGGTAGACCTTTAAAAAAGCCTCTTCCGCTTCCTGCGGCAATTGCATATCCGCATGATCCGGATACAAGTCATAAAGCCGCGCCACATTGGTGACATCGTTGCTATAGCTGTTATCCGGCGAGTTTCCTTTACCGTCAAAGCCAAAGCTCGCGCAATGCTGACGTATATCCGCGCCTTCCTGTTCACCTACACCCAAGCTAATGGCCAGGCAACCTCGCGCCGCCTCGCTGTTGCCCTGGTTATTCCCGGTGCCATCGAAGAACAAGCCCACATGCAAGGTGATGCCGGACTCCAGTTCCTCTTCTTCGTCCTCTTCTTCCAGCTCGGGATTGGCATTGGCGGGCGCTGTTTTTTTGGGTGCCGGCGATTCGGGCCACTGAGCCAAATACTCCATGTAACTCTGCTGAGGCCCTCTGGCATCTCCCAACACTTGGCCTCTGATGTATTGATCAGGGATCAGTCGCGGCGCAGGACGGCACAGGCACTGGCACAAATCGCCTTCCAGCGCGGCTTGTCGCCCTCCCAGTGATTCATCATGGCGCGGACCGCACAGCACGATAACGCCCGTGCTGCCGCACACCGGGCACTCGATGCTGTCACCTTCGCGGGCCAGAATCTGGTCGTTGATTGTCATCAGCTCCCAGCCCGTCACCACCACGCCGCCCACCGTGGTCCTGGACCCGACGGTGATGTTCATGCGCTTCATACGCATGCGCCGGGCAAGTCGTGAGCGTTGTTGTGTAATAGGGTCATGTCGGCATCCTGGTGGAGGAAGGTTGAGTGCCTGCTAACTGTCAAATTGCCAGTTGGCGGCGCTCAGCCAGTATGCCGAGGGGGTGCGGAACCACCCTGTCAGAAGGATCCGTTTGGTTTGTAGTACGCGTAGCTTTCCGAAGATTCCCCCCCAGCCATATGCCTGCATCCATGACTGATGGGTTTTCAACCGCCATAAAAAACCCCGCGCTTCTTTCGAAGGCGGGGTTTTTTAAGCCTGGTGGCTTAGTGCGCGTAAGTCAGTAGCAACTCGGTCGGCACTTTGAAGTCCAGGGACATCATGACGCTCAGGGCGGTGATGGTGAAGATCGAGAACACGAACAGCTTGCGTGCCCAGACCTTGTCGTCGACGGCTTTGTAGCCAGTCCACGCCATGTACAGCCAGTACATGCCCATCGCGGCTGCCACGGCCATGTAGCTCATGCCGGCGTAACCGCCGAGGGTGAGCATCAGGGTCGCGATCAGGAACGCGAGGATATAAAGCAGGATGTGCTTCTTGGCCACTTTGATCCCGCGCTTCACTGGCAACACCGGAATCGATGCGGCCAGGTAATCATTGAAGCGGAAGATCGCGATAGCGTACGAATGCGGCATCTGCCACAGACTGAACATCACCAGCAAAGTCAGTGCGGCCATGTCGAAGTGATTGCTCACGGCGACGTAACCAATGACTGGCGGCATTGCACCCGACAGGCTGCCGATAAGCGTGCCGTGTACCGACTTGCGCTTAAAGTACAGGCTGTACAAACCGACGTAGATCACGAAGCCAATCGCGGCGAACAAGGCCGCCAGCGGGTTGGCCACGCGATACAGCAGCACAAGCCCTGCAACCCCCAGCAAGGTGGCGTAAAGCAACGCCACCTTGGCCGAGATTAGGCCTTGCACCAGTACGCGGTTTTTGGTGCGGTCCATCTTGATGTCGATGTCACGGTCGATGCAGTTGTTAAACACGCAACCGGACGCCACCACCAAGGAGGTGCCAATCACCGCAGCCAGGAACAGGGCAAGATCAAAATGCCCCTTCGAGGCCAGGAAGAACCCACCTGCCACAGAAAGCACGTTACCGAAAATGATCCCCGGTTTGGTGATTTGGATAAAGTGCTTAAAGGACATCGGGTTTACCTCACTTCGCCATCATTTCAGCGTGGATGCTGAACATAATCCACAGGGACAAGCCCACCAGCAGAACAATAACCAGCGCCGAGAAGACCAGCGCTGCAACGCTGTTGCGTTGCTCCGGGGAACGGTCCATGTGCAGGAAGTACACCAGGTGAACAACAACCTGGATCACTGCGGTCAACAGAACGATCGCCAGAGTGGTCGATTTGGCGAGGATCGGGTTCATCACCAGCCAAAACGGAATTGCGGTCAAGATCACCGACAAGATGAAGCCAGTTGCGTAGGACTTCACGCTGCCGTGGTTCGCGCCGTCAGAATGTGCGTTAGCCATTTACAGAGTCCCCATCAGGTAAACAACGGTGAATACGCAGATCCACACCACGTCCAGGAAGTGCCAGAACAAGCTCAGGCAGCTCAGACGCGTTTTGTTGGTGGAAGTCAGGCCGTGTTGGTTGACCTGATACATCATGATCGCCATCCAGATCAGACCGCAGGTCACGTGCAGACCGTGCGTACCGACCAGGGTGAAGAACGCCGACAAGAAGCCGCTACGGTGCGGACCGTAACCTTCGGAGATCAACAGGTGGAATTCGTTGATTTCCATGCCGATGAAGCCGGCACCCAGCAGGAAGGTAATGGCCAACCAGCCCAGAACGCCGCCTTTGTTGCCTTTGTAGAACGCGAGCATGGCAAAGCCATACGTGATCGAACTGAACAACAGCAGTGCGGTTTCACCCAGCACGTACGGCAGTTCAAAGATGTCGTGGCCCGACGGGCCACCCGCTACGTTACCTACCAGTACTGCGTATACCGCGAAGAGCGATGCAAAGATGATGCAGTCGGTCATCAGGTAGAGCCAGAAACCGAATACGGTAGTCTCGCCCGCGTCGTGATGGTGGTCATCGTGCCCATGGTCATGGGCGTGTCCAGCATTGGTCGCTATGTTCGACATGGTTTATGCCTGCCCCAACTTGGTTTCAACACGGTCGGCCGGAATTACTTTGGCGGCCAACAGACGCTTGTGCTGCTCGGCTTCGATGCGCTCGATGGTTTCCACCGGCACCATGTAGCCTTGGTCATCACGGGCAGCGTGTATAACGAAGTACACAACGGTGCCAGCGAGGCTCGCGATAGCCAGCCACCAGATGTGCCAGATCATTGCGAAACCGAACACGGTCAGCAGTGCGCCCATTACCACACCGGTAGCGGTGTTGTTAGGCATGTGGATCGGCGAGTACTTGGCCGGAGCCTTGTAAGCAGTACCGTCTTCTTTGGCTTCGGTGAATGCGTCAATACCGTGAACGGTTGGCACAACAGCGAAGTTGTAGAACGGAGGTGGCGACGAAGTCGACCATTCCAGGGTGTGGCCATTCCATGGATCGCCGAATTCGCAGGCGTTCTCTGGTTTGTTACGGTCACGAACCGAGACGTACAGCTGGATCAACTGGCAAGCGATACCCACAGCAATCAGGGCAGCACCAACCGCAGCAACGTACAGGTAAGGCACCCACTCAGGGTTGGTCGTGGCGTTCAGACGACGGGTCATGCCCATGAAGCCCAGTGCATAGAGCGGCATGAAGGCGATGAAGAAGCCGATGATCCAGAACCAGAATGCAGCCTTGCCCCACTTCTCGTTCAGTTTGAAGCCGAACGCTTTAGGGAAGTAGAAGCTGAAACCAGCGATGTAGCCGAATACAGCGCCACCGATGATTACGTTGTGGAAGTGAGCAATTACAAACAGGCTGTTGTGCAGAACGAAGTCAGCACCCGGGATGGCCAGCAGTACGCCGGTCATACCACCGATAGCGAAGGTCACCATGAAGCCCAAGGTCCACATGACCTGGCTGGTGAACTGCAGACGGCCTCGGTAGATGGTGAATAGCCAGTTAAATAGCTTCACACCCGTCGGGATGGAAATCAGCATCGTCGCCAGACCGAAGAAGGCGTTGACGCTGGCACCCGAACCCATGGTGAAGAAGTGGTGCAGCCAAACCATGAAGCCCAGTACCGAGATCGCACCGGAGGCGTAAACCATCGAGTGGTGACCGAACAGACGCTTGCCAGTGAAGGTCGAGATGACTTCAGAGAAGATCCCGAACGCCGGCAGAATGAGGATGTATACCTCAGGGTGACCCCACGCCCAGAACAGGTTCACGTACATCATTGGATTGCCACCAAGTTCGTTGGTGAAAATGTGGAAATCCAGGTAACGGTCAAGCGTCAGCAGTGCCAGGGTAGCGGTCAGGATCGGGAACGAAGCCACGATCAGAACGTTTGCCCAGGTGCAGGTCCAGGTGAAGATCGGCATGTCCATCAGTTTCATGCCTGGAGCGCGCATTTTCAGCACAGTCGCCAGGAAGTTCACCCCGGTTAACGTCGTACCTAGCCCTGATAACTGTAGCGCCCAGATGTAGTAGTCCACACCCACGCCAGGGCTGTACTGCAGGCCCGACAGAGGCGGGTAAGCAACCCAACCGGTTTTGGCGAATTCGCCGACGCCCAGCGACAGGTTGACCAGTACCACACCGGATACCAGCAGCCAGAAGCTCAGGGAGTTCAGGAATGGGTAGGCAACGTCACGCGCGCCGATCTGCAGCGGCACTGCAAGGTTCATCAGGCCGGTGAAGAATGGCATCGCCATGAAGATGATCATGATCACACCGTGAGCGGTGAAGATCTGGTCATAGTGTTCAGGCGGCAAATAGCCAGGTGAACCCTCGGTGGCCATGGCCAACTGGGTACGCATCATGACGGCGTCGGCAAAGCCGCGCAGAAGCATGATCATGGCAACGATGATGTACATCACGCCAATTTTCTTGTGGTCGACTGACGTTAGCCATTCGGACCACAGGTAGTTCCACTTCTTGAAATACGTGATTGCAGCGACGAGCGCCAATCCGCCGAGCAGAATCATAGCGACGGTAACCATCACTATCGGCTCGTGGAACGGTATGGCGTCCAGACTTAATTTACCAAACATCGTTTACTCCTCTGCCCCGGCAGCTGAATTCGAGGTGTTGTCCAAACCTTGGGTCCCGGACTCTTCTTTCTTCTCGTGCTTCACGAACTTGCCCGGGTTCATCCCTTCATACTTGTCGATGATGAGCTGGAACAGGTTCGGAGTAACGGTGGAGTAGAGCTCTACAGGGTTGTTCTCGCTTGGTTTTTCCAACGCCGCGTACTCAGCGTTATCAAGCTGTTTAGGTGATGCTTTGACTTCAGCTACCCAGGCGTTGAAATCTTCCTCGGAAGTCGCGATCGCCTTGAATTTCATGCCAGTGAAGCCAGCGCCGCTGTAGTTGGCCGAAATGCCATCCATCTCTGCGTTTTTGTTGGCAATCAAGTGCAGCTTAGTCGTCATACCCGCCATGGCGTAGATCTGACCACCCAGACCTGGAATGAAGAACGAGTTCATCACAGAGTCAGAGGTAATGCGGAAGTTAACAGGCGTGTTGGCTGGGAACACGATCTTGTTAACGGTAGCGATACCTTGCTCCGGGTAGATGAATACCCATTTCCAGTCCAGTGCTACCACTTCAATGGTGACCGGCTTGACGTCGGACTCAAGCGGACGGTAAGGGTCCAGCGCGTGGGTCGACTTATAAGTAATCACGCCCAGGGCGATGATGATGAGAATTGGCACAGTCCAGATCACGACTTCGATCTTGGTGGAGTGCGACCATTTTGGAGCGTATGTGGCGTTTTTGTTCGACGCGCGATACTTCCACGCGAAGATCAGGGTCATCAAGATGACCGGGACCACGACCAGAAGCATCAGCAATGTTGCAGTGATGATCAGATTCCGCTCTTCGATCCCTACCTGCCCCACCGGATCGAGCAATGTCCAATTGCAGCCTCCCAGCAGCAACGTGCCGAAAAGTGGCAATAAGCCAAGGAGTCTGGGGTACCTTTTTTTAGTCATCTCACGACCTCTAAAACAGCTTGCACAATGCAGTTGGTTTTTTTCGCCAACACTTCACCCTACCAAGGGTTGGCTCTTTTCCGGGCTTTAATAAATGCCTGCTCATCACCTTCAGGTGAATACGCAATCCCGGGTTAGCAGTGATTTCTTATTCGATACGTGGTCAATCGCCTTACTACAGACAATTCCATTTGTGGCGGAACTTAGAAGGGTTGCCAGTACCTGGGAGTCGCATGTGACGCCTGTTGTGAACTGCCCAGACGACCGCCGACTACCCGCTTGGGCTCGGAGGTGAGCAGGCTGGACGTTCAGTGGAGGCGATTGTAGTTAGGAAGCTCTCTACAAACCATGTCTCATCCAGAAATAATTCTTCACGACTCCGGTAACAATCCCTCACTATTGTTGCCCATTACACCGGCATATGCCTCCTTAAAATGCATGTAGCACGTCAAAAGCCCGCAGCTGATATGCCCCTTTTTGGCGCACGCACAGGGCGGATGAATCCCCCCAAACGCCCAAGTGAAGAGGCTTACAGCCGATTCCCATGGAGACGCCCGAGGGCAATTTCAATCATCTGATCCGCAAAAAAAACGATCAGGGGATAAATCGCTCCGAACGTAATTCGTGCTCACCTGTCCTACAGGAATCGCTCTCTGCGACACTTTTAGCGTGACAATATGTCGCACAAGTCAGCTATCACTTTAGTGTGCCGATTCACATCCTGTTGACATTTTTGCGCGGACAAAAAAAACGCCCCGCATTCTCAGGAAAAGTGCGGGGCGGATCAATCCAAACGTGGCGTTTTAGCCGTGTTTTTTGCGGTTCCGGTAGATTCCCAACGGCACCAGCACGCTGGTCAGCACAAAGGCCACCAGCGCCCATTGCGCCAGCGACAGGCCGAACACCGGCGGGTACGGCGTAGAGCAGAAGCCCTCAACCTGAAAGCCCAGCGGGAACACCGTCGCCAGCGGCAGGCCGTCAACGATCGGTTGCAGCACGTCAATGCCGCAGCTCACCGCAGGGTTGGCCAGGATAAACACGTGCCGCCCGGCCGCAATCACCCCGCCTATGGCGCTGAGCACCACCAGCACTTCAAAAATGGTCAGGCTGCGCCGCGTCGGCATCGCTGCGCCGATAAAGGCAAAGATCGCGATCAACAGCAAAGCGTAGCGTTGCAGGATGCACAGAGGGCAAGGCGCCTCACCGAGCACGATTTGCATGTATAACGCGCCACCAATCAGCGCCAGACAGATAACCCCGAGCAAGACCAAAAAGCGCTTCTCGCGGCTCAGTCGTATCATTTCATCCGTCATCCTGCTTCCCTTTGCCAGGTTATTTTGGAGTTAAGCCGCAGCCACTAAGGCGCGCAGTTTACACCCAGAACATCGACCTGAATGTAGGAGAACTGTGTAGGCAAGGTGTCGCAGAAGGATTAATAGATGATTAAGTCGTCGTACACAAACCCGTAGTCGCTGCCGAAGGCTGCGAAGGGTTGCGGAGCAAGCCGTTATCTCAAAGCCCCCGCAACCCTCTTTATCGTCGGCAGCGACGCATTCAACCCCGTCGCTTACTCCAGCGCCGCAGCCGGGCCAAAGAACTCATAGCGACTTTGCTGCTCAGGCACGCCCAGCGCCTTCAAATGCCGCTTAACGGCGCTCATAAAGCCTTTTGGGCCCAGGAAGTACGCATCGACATCGCGCTCCTCGCCCAGCCATTTGCCCAGCACCTCTTCTGTCAGCAGCCCCACATGGTCAGCCAAGGAGTCTGCCTGTTCATAGCAATAGAAGCGCTGCAATTGCGGATGTTGCTCAGCCAGTTCTTCGATCCAGCCGCGGAAGGCATGCACCTGTGCATTTCGCGCACAGTGAATAAAGCGGATCGGCCGTTTAGTGGCCAGCGCCGCCTCCAGCATCGACAACGTAGGCGTGATGCCCACCCCGCCGCTGATCAACACCAGCGGTTTTTCGCTGGCGGCCAAGGTGAACTCACCGGCAGGCGGAAACAGCTCAACGATATCACCCACTTGCAGACGGTCATGCAGGTAGTTCGACACCACACCGCCCGGCTCGCGCTTGACGCTGATCCGGTAGCGGCCCACTTTGGCCAGCGCCGACAGCGAATAGTTGCGACGCACTTCCTGGCCGTCGATGTTGAGCTTGATGCCGATGTACTGGCCGGGCTCAAACTCAAGGATCGGCTGCTCATCCACCGGGCGGAAGTAAAACGAGGTGATTTCTGCGCTTTCTTCAAGCTTGGCGGCCAGCTTGAATGCCCGGCCACCGCGCCAGCCACCCGGTGCAGCGGCTTTTTCGTCGTAAATGGCCGCTTCTGCGCCAATCAAAATATCTGCCAACTGGTTGTAAGCTGCGCCCCAGGCGGCCAGCACCTGCGGGGTCGCAATGTCGCTGCCCAGCACTTCTTCAATGGCCCGCAGCAGGCAACTGCCGACAATCGGGTAGTGCTCCGGGAGGATTTGCAGCGCAACGTGTTTGTTGATGATTCGCGCCACCAAGTCGCCCAACTGATCCAGTTGGTCAATGTGCCGGGCGTACATCAAGACGCCATTGGCCAAAGCACGTGGCTGGTCGCCGCTGGCCTGATTAGCCTGATTGAACAGCGGACGCACTTGCGGGTATTCGGTGAGCATCATGTTATAGAAGTGTGTCATCAACGCCTCGCCACCACTTTCGAGCAGCGGCACAGTGGACTTAACGATGGCACGGTCTTGAGCAGTAAGCATAAAGTTGACTCCTGAACACGTAGGGAAAAATGGATTACCGTTTAACCATCAGTTTTCGTGCCAACCTTTAAACCCTTTAAAATCAATAGGTTAAAAACAAAGTAGTCACTATGACACGCCTTGATCTATAGTCACTTCGACTACACGAGGTCAAAATGACTGCAAAATTGCTTCTCACTGCCCTGCTCCCGCTGGTGGCGGACCTGTCCCGCGACCTGCCTGAAAGCGAACGTTACCGGCGCTTGCTGCAAGCCATGCGCGCCGTACTGCCGTGCGACGCCGCTGCCCTGCTGCGCCTTGACGGCGAATGGCTGGTGCCACTGGCGGTAGACGGCCTGAGCCTGGATACGCTGGGGCGGCGCTTTAAAATCAGCGAGCACCCGCGCTTTGAAATCCTGCTCAGCAGCCCCGGCCCCACGCGCTTTCCCAACAACTGTGAATTGCCCGATCCGTATGACGGACTGGTCGACGGGCTGGCCGAGCACCTGGAAATTCACGACTGCATGGGCTGCCCGCTGTTCGTCGACGAGCGCCCCTGGGGCCTGCTGACCCTCGATGCGCTGGACCCAAAACGCTTCGAACCCATTGAGCTGGATGCCCTGCAAGCCTTTGCCAGCCTGGCTGCCGCCACGGTCAATGTGGCCCAGCGTATCGAGCGCCTGGCCCTGCGGGTGGCCGATGAGCAGCAAAAAGCCGAGCTGTATCGTCAAGCTCATCCTTTGCCCAATAAAGAGCTGATTGGCCAGAGCGCCGCCCATAAACACCTGCTCGAAGAAATTGCCTTGGTCGGCAACAGCGACCTGACGGTGTTGATCACCGGCGAAACCGGGGTCGGCAAAGAGCTGGTAGCCCAAGCCATACATGCCGCCTCGCCGCGCGCTGACAAGCCAATGATCAGCCTGAACTGCGCCGCCCTGCCCGACACCCTGGTCGAAAGCGAGCTATTCGGCCATGTACGCGGCGCCTTTACCGGCGCCACCAGCGATCGCCGTGGCAAGTTTGAACTGGCCAATGGCGGCACGTTGTTTCTGGACGAAGTGGGCGAGCTGTCACTGACGGTGCAAGCAAAGCTGCTGCGCGTGCTGCAAAGCGGGCAATTGCAGCGCTTGGGCTCAGATCAGGAACACCGCGTCGATGTGCGCCTGATTGCTGCGACCAATCGCGACCTGGCAGAAGAAGTGCGCAGCGGTCGCTACCGCGCCGACTTCTATCACCGTTTGAGCGTGTACCCGCTCAACGTGCCCGCCCTGCGCGAGCGCGGCCGCGATGTGTTGCTGCTAAGCGGCTTCTTTCTGGAGCAAAACCGCTCGCGCATGGGCCTGGGCAGCTTGCGCCTGAGCCCGGATGCCCAGGCCGCGCTGCTGCATTACTCATGGCCGGGCAATGTGCGCGAACTGGAACACTTGATCGGCCGCAGCACGCTCAAGGCATTGGGCAACTGCAAAACCCGGCCGCGCATCTTGACCCTGACCGCCGCAGACCTGGACTTGCCGACGCCGCAGGATGGCCCAGCAGTGGCACAGCAAGAACCGCTACCACCGATCATCGGTGACTTGCGCCAGGCCACGGAGAACTACCAGCGCCAGTTGATCAGCGCCTGCCTTGAGCGCCATCAGCACAACTGGGCCAGCGCCGCCCGCGAACTGGGCCTGGACCGGGCGAACCTGGGCCGAATGGCCAAGCGTTTGGGGTTGAAATAAACCCCCTGTAGCCGCTGCCCAGGTACGAGGCTGCGATGCGGGCCGCAGGACCGCCGCCTGGGGTCGCTACGCAACCCATCGCAGCCTCATGCTTCGACAGCGGCTACAGGTTCACCGGCTCTTGTAGTCGCTGACGAGGAACGAAGGCTGCGATGCGGGCCGCAGGACCGCCGCCTGGGGTCGCTGCGCAACCCATCGCAGCCTCGTACCTGGGCAGCGACTACAGGTCGCGATCGCCTACAGGATTCGCAGCTCGGGTCGATAACCCGGTATTGCTGCCCTTATCTCAGAAGGTATTTATGTCATCCACCCACGCCCGCGCCGACTCGATGTCCTTGCTGCTGTTCACGTTGCGCAGCGGCAAGCTGATGGCGATTAATCTGTTGAAGGTCAGCGAAATCATTCCGTGCCCGCCGCTGACCAAAATGCCCGAGTCGCATCCCCATGTGAAAGGCATTGCGGTGCTGCGCGGGGCCTCGCTGTCGGTCATTGACCTGAGCCGCGCCATTGGCGAGCAACCGTTGCTCGATCCCGACGGCGGCTGCCTGATCGTGACCGATGTCAGTCGCTCCAAGCAGGGCTTGCACGTGCAAGCGGTGAGCAAAATCGTGCATTGCCTGAGCACCGATATCCGCCCGCCGCCCTACGGTTCAGGCAAACGCTCGTACATCACCGGCGTCACACAAGTGGACGGCGCGCTGGTGCAGGTGCTGGACATTGAGAAAGTCATTCATGGCATCACGCCCGCCCGGATTGAGCCGAACGCTGAAGCCCTCAGCCGTGAAGATGCGCAATTGCTGGGCAAGGCGCGAATTCTGGTGGTTGATGACAGCCAGGTGGCGCTGCAACAGTCGGTGATCACCCTGCGCAACCTCGGTCTGCATTGCCACACGGCCCGCAGCGCGAAAGAAGCCATTGAGCGCTTGCTGGAACTGCACGGCACGCCAGAGCAAATCAATGTGCTGGTGTCTGACATCGAAATGTCCGAGATGGACGGCTACGCCTTCACCCGCACCGTGCGCGAGACGCCAGATTTTGCGCATTTGTACGTGCTGCTGCACACCTCGCTCGACAGTGCGATGAACAGCGAAAAAGCCCGTCTGGCCGGGGCCAATGCGGTGCTGACCAAATTCTCCTCGCCGGAACTCACGCAATGTCTGATCCTTGCCGCCCGTACCGTGGCCGAGCAAGGCGTCTGAGTTCAATGAGTGACCACTGTTTGCTGCTGCGCAAAGACCTGCGCCAGCCTCTGACACCCGTGCCGTGCCCGCAGGGCATGCTGCTGAGCGCCCTCACCCCGGCGCTGCTGCCCCGCGTGCACGCCCTGCTGGAACAAGGCTACAGCGCAGGTCAGGGTGATCTGCAACCGCTGGAGCGCTGGCAGCACGACCTGCTGCATGACGCTGAATACGACCCGCAGCTGTGTTTTGTCAGCCTGCTCGACGGCCAGGTGGTCGGCGTGGCCCTGGCCTGGACCAGCGCTTACCTCAAGGACCTGGTGGTACACCCGCGCCTGCAAGGGCGGGGCTTGGGCGGCGCCCTGCTCAATCAGGTATTCAGTGCGTTCCAGCAGCGCGGTGAAGCCTGTGTCGACCTCAAGGTGATGGAACACAATCACCCCGCCCGCCAGCTTTACGCCAAATTCGGCATGCAACTCATCCGGCGCGAAGCGCTGTAAGCGCTAACGCCGGGTCTGCCAGAATTCTTGCGCCAATGAACGCAGGCTGACAGCCAGCTCCGCCACATCACCGGAACTGCGATGGCTGTGCTGCCCGGCAAGCACAGTGACATCCCCGGCACTGCGAATACCCGCGATGTTGCGATTGATGTCTTCGCTGACCACGCTTTGCTCTTCCACCGCCAAGGCGATTTGTACGCTCATCTGGGTGATTTTTTTCACCTGTTGAGTGATCTCGTCCAGTGCACTGCTGGCCAACTGCGCCTGGCTGACACTGTTTTCAGCATGCTGGCTGCTTTGCTGCATCACCTGCACGGCGGCCCGGGCGCCGTCTTGCAAGGTGAGGATCATCTGCTGGATTTCGTTGGTTGAGTGCTGCGTGCGCTGCGCCAGGCTGCGCACTTCGTCGGCCACCACGGCAAAACCACGCCCCTGATCGCCCGCCCGGGCGGCTTCAATCGCCGCATTCAGCGCCAGCAGATTGGTTTGCTCAGCGATGCTGCGAATGACCTCAAGCACCGATGAGATGTCGCTGCTGTGGCCTTCCAGGTGGTGGATGACCTCGGTTGCCCGAACCAGCTCGCCTGCCAGGTGCTGCACCGAACTGCGGCTCTGCATCACCAACTCATGCCCTTCACGGGTTTCGTTTTCGACCCGGTCAGCCGCTTGCGAGGCTTGCTGGGCATTGTTCGCGACTTGCGCCACGCTGGCGCTCATTTCATGAATCGCCGTGGCCACCTGATCAGTTTCATGTTGCTGACTAAGGGTGCTGGAGTGGCTGCTTTCGAGGTGCTGGACCAGCTCACTGGCATGCCCGGCCAGGCGTTGCGACGCATCACCGATACGTCCCACCATTGCGCCGGTCTGCGCTTCGAGCATCTGCAGGGCAAATGCGATCTGCCCCATCTCATCTCGCCGCCCGGTATAGATGTGCTGGCTTAGCGGGTTATGGCCGACGTCTTGGGCGCGGCGGGTCAAGGCGTTAAGTGGGCGCAGCAGCCAGGCAATCGCCACCGAGCTCAACAGGCTGCCGGTCAACCAAATGACCACGCCGGCCTGCCAGTCGATAGACGGCAGCAAAACAGTGCCCAACGTCGTCGCCCCGGCAAACACGGCGCTGACAAACAGCGCCAGCTTGCCCGCCAGCCTGACCCGCGGCAGACGCTGCCATAGCGGCGTGCGCCCCGAGCGCAATTCGGCGTAATCGGCCTCAGCCAGTTGTACACACTCGGGGCTTGGGCAGGTACGCACCGATTGATACTCAACGATTTCGCCGTTTTTCATCACCGGCGTGACATAAGCGCTGACCCAATAATGGTCACCATTTTTGCAGCGGTTTTTCACCATGCCCATCCATGAGCGCCCGGCCTTGAGGGTCTGCCACATGTGGCTGAAGGCTGCAGACGGCATATCGGGGTGGCGCAGCAGGCTATGCGGGTTGCCGAGCAACTCGCTCAGCGAATAACCGCTGACCTTGATGAAGTCATCGTTGGCGTAGGTGATGGCACTGTTCAAGTCAGTGGTAGAAAGGATGTTGGCGTCGGGTGCGAAATCAACAGCTCGGCCGGTAATCGGTAGATTGATTTTCATGACAGCACGCTCAGTTATTAGGGAGTAAGAGTCGGCGGGGCGTCGACTTTATGCTCCCCAATTAACCAAATACTGATCTAGCGCATATCAAAAGGCATTAAGACAGCCTATCCGACCAATAGTGGCACAAAGCCACGTTTTGTATCATCAATCAGCGTTTGCCCATGGAGCGACGGGTACCGGGAGGGGCTGCGCCAGGGGTTTTGGTGTGGCCGTGGCCTTCACCTTTTTTGTAATGGGTCTGGCCTTTGGAATTGGCTTTGTTCTTGGCAAATTCAGCAGGCTTGAACGGAAACGTGAACGCAGGGATCACCGGCTTTTGCGCGGCATCCACAGTTGCTTCGTTTTCAGTGGGTTCGGCGCTCACGGCATCAGGAGCAGCCGGTTGTGCAGGAGTTGTCATGAAAGCTCCGGAGTACGGGGGAGTGATCGGCCAGTTGGCGCAAGACGCGCAGTATACCTGCCCGATCAACCCGCCGAGCAGTCACCGGTAGGAAATAGTCAGCACGCCGCGCTTGCTGGCCAAGACGTTTTCACTGGCTAGTGGCTCGTTTTTAAGCGCTTCAAAGGCCGTGGAAAAGAGCGGCTCAGTGCCATCGGCGCTACGGGCAGCCATGTTAACGGCGATGACAACACCGGGCTCGACCTCAATCAACTTTATGGATTTACTCACGCTAGCCGCGCTGGCCATGGAGAGCTCGTAGGTCGACTCCACGATAGAGCCCTCGAAGTGGATCACCCCGCTAGAGGTTGGCTGAGCATACCCCTCGTTAGAAATCAGGAAAATTGTGCAAGCAGTAAAGCCTAGCGCCAGATTCTTCATCATTCCGCCCCTCTAAATAGGCGCGCAGTGCGCACCCTCTAAAGGAGTATCGACGCTGTTGAATTTTTATTTAGGCTTATCACACTATTTTTATGTTCCTGTCCGTAATGTCAGTTTGCAGTCACTCTGCTGACCGGATTCAACCGCTATAACCCTGACTCTCCCCTTTCCACGCACACGGCCTGGCATGCGCATTCAAATTAAACAAATAGTCCTCGGCACGCTGGTGATTGTTCTGCTCGGCGTAGGCCTCTGGCTGCTCAAACGCCCGGCCTCGCACACCGCTGTCGCGGCTACCGCCGTGCCGGTGCGGGTCATTCAAGTAGTGCAGCAAGACGTGCCGCGCACGGTCAGCGGGATTGGCGCCGTGCTGTCGCTCCACAGTGTGGTCATTCGCCCACAGATTGACGGCATCCTCACCCAGTTGCTGGTCAAAGAAGGGCAAACGGTCCAGGCCGGTGATTTACTGGCAACCCTGGATGACCGCTCAATCAAGGCCAGCCTGGACCAGGCCAAAGCCCAACTGCAGCAAAATCAGGCGCAGTTGCAAGGCGCGCTGATCGACCTCAAGCGCTACCAGTTGTTGAGCGTCGACAACGGCGTGTCCAAGCAAACCCTCGACCAGCAACAGGCGCTGGTCAATCAGCTCAAAGCCACGGCAGTAGGCAATCAGGCGGCAATTGAAGCGGCGCAGGTGCAACTGTCGTATACGCAAATTCACTCGCCGGTCACTGGCCGCGTGGGGATCCGCGCCGTGGACCCGGGCAACTTCCTGCGGGTGAGCAATACCCAGGGATTATTTTCCGTGACCCAACTCGATCCGATTGCCGTCGAGTTTTCCCTGCCCCAACAGTTATTGCCCACCTTGCATGAACTGCTCAACGCCAAGGATCCGGCCCTGGTCAAAGCCTTTATTGGCAACGCGGACCACAGCGGCACGCCGTTGGGCGAAGGCCGCTTGAGCCTGATCGACAATCAGGTGTCTGCCACCACCGGCACCATCAAGGTCAAGGCGCAGTTCGATAACCCCACCCATGCGCTCTGGCCGGGGCAACTGGTGAATGTCGAGATTCAAACCGGGCTTGATCAAAATGCTCTGGTTGTCCCCCCGCCCGTTGTACAACGCGGGCTGGACACGTATTTCGTGTACCGGGTCAACGGCGACCAGGTCGAAACTGTGCCCGTGCAGGTCCTCTATCAGGACACGGCGTTGAACATCGTCAGCGGCGTCAAACCGGGCGATACGCTGGTCAGCGACGGCCAGTCGCGGCTCAAACCCGGATCAAAAATCGAAACCCTGAGCGAGCCCGCCCTGGCTAACACCGAACACGCCCAGCCGGTGCAACCATGACCCGCAGCCGCTCACTCTCGGCCTGGTGCGTCGATCACCCGATTGCCACGGTGCTGCTGACCTTTGCGTTAGTGCTGTTGGGCCTGATTGCCTTTCCACGCTTACCCGTTGCGCCGCTGCCCGAGGCGGAGTTCCCGACCATACAAGTGTCGGCGCAACTGCCCGGTGCCAGCCCGGACACCATGGCCTCATCGGTCGCAACGCCCTTGGAGGTGCAGTTCAGCGCCATCCCCGGCGTAACCCAAATGACCTCCAGCAGTGCACTGGGGTCAACCACCCTGACCCTGCAATTTACCCTCGATAAAAGCATCGATACCGCCGCCCAGGAAGTCCAGGCGGCGATCAACACCGCGTCCGGCAAGTTGCCCAAAGACATGCCCACGCTGCCCACTTGGCGCAAGGTCAACCCCGCGGACAGCCCGGTGCTGATCCTCAGTATCAGTTCGTTGCAAATGCCCGGCACTGAACTCAGCGATTACGTCGAAACTCTGCTCGCCCGGCAAATCAGCCAGATCGACGGCGTGGGGCAGATCAACATCACCGGCCAGCAACGCCCGGCGATCCGGGTCCAGGCCAGCGCTGACAAATTGGCCGCCATCGGCTTGACCCTCGCCGATATCCGTCTGGCGTTGCAGCAAACCAGCCTCAATCTGGCCAAGGGCGCGCTGTACGGTCCGTCGAGCATCTCGACCCTGGCGACCAACGACCAACTGTTCGATGCCGACGAGTACGGCCAGTTGATCGTGTCATACAAAGACGGCGCCCCGGTGCAGTTGCGCGACGTGGCGCGGGTCATCAACGGCTCCGAGAATGATTATGTGCAAGCCTGGTCGGGCCACCGGCCGGGGGTCAACCTGGTGATTTCGCGCCAGCCGGGGGCCAATATTGTGGAAACCGTCGACCGCATCCAGGCTGCACTGCCCGGTCTGCAAGCCATGCTCCCGGCCTCGGTCGAGGTCACAGTGCTGAGCGACCGCACCCAGACCATCCGCGCCTCGTTGCATGAAGTGGAAATCACCCTGCTGATCGCGGTGCTGCTGGTGGTCGCGGTCATGGCGCTGTTCCTGCGCCAATGGTCTGCCACGTTGATTGTGTCTGCCGTGCTGGGGGTGTCGCTGATTGCCAGCTTTGCCTTGATGTACGTGCTCGGGTTCAGCCTGAACAACCTGACGCTGGTGGCGATTGTGGTGGCCGTAGGCTTTGTGGTCGACGATGCGATTGTGGTGGTAGAGAACATCCACCGCCATCTCGAAGCAGGCGAAAGCATGCGCGATGCGGCGATCAAGGGCTCCAGCGAGATTGGTTTCACCGTGGTATCGATCAGCTTCTCTCTGGTGGCGGCGTTTATTCCGTTGCTGTTTATGGGCGGTGTAGTCGGGCGACTGTTTAAAGAGTTCGCCCTGACCGCCACCTCAACTATCGTTATTTCCGTGCTGGTGTCACTGACCCTCGCCCCCACCCTTGCCGCGCTGTTTATGCGCGCGCCGGTGCACCACGCCGACGCCAAACCCGGCTTTGGCGAGCGGTTGCTGGCCCTGTATGACGCCGGCCTGAAACGCGCACTGGCCCACCAGCGGCTGATGCTGGGCGTGTTTGGCGTGACGTTGGCGATGGCCATTGCCGGCTATGTGCTGATCCCCAAGGGCTTCTTCCCGGTGCAAGACACCGGCTTTGTGCTGGGCACCAGCGAAGCCGCCTCGGATATCTCGTTTTCGGACATGACCCAGAAGCATTTGGCGCTGGCCAGGATCGTCGGCGCCGACCCAGCGGTGCAGGCGTTTTCGCACTCAGTGGGCGTGACCGGCAGCAACCAGACCATCGCCAACGGGCGCTTCTGGATTGCCCTCAAAGACCGCGGCGAGCGCGATGTGTCGGCTAGCGAATTTATCGACCGTATCCGCCCGCAACTGGCCAAGGTGCCGGGCATCGTGTTGTACCTGCGCGCCGGGCAAGACATCAACCTCAGCTCCGGGCCAAGCCGCAGCCAGTACCAGTACGTGCTCAAAAGCAACGACGGGCCGACGCTCAATACCTGGACTCAGCGCCTGACCGAAAAACTGCGCACCCTCCCGGCCTTTCGCGACCTGTCCAATGACCTGCAACTGGGCGGCAGCATTACCCACATCAGCATCGACCGCAAAGCCGCCGCGCGCTTCGGCCTAACCGCCACCGATGTCGACGAAGCCCTCTACGACGCGTTTGGTCAACGCCAGATCAATGAGTTCCAGACGGAAACCAACCAGTACAACGTGATCCTGGAAGTCGACAGCAAGCAGCGTGGCAAGGCCGAAAGCCTCAACTACTTCTACCTGCGCTCGCCCTTGACCGGCGAAATGGTCCCGCTTTCGGCGGTGGCCAAGGTCGATGCACCCACCAGCGGCCCGCTGTCGATCAGCCATGACGGCATGTTCCCGGCCGCCAACCTGTCCTTCAACCTCGCCCCCGGCGTGGCCTTGGGTGACGCAGTGCTGATGCTCAATCAGGCGAAAAATGAGATTGGCATGCCAAGCACCATCAGCGGCAATTTCCAGGGCGCTGCGCAAGCCTTCCAAAGCTCACTGGCCAGCCAGCCGTGGCTAATTCTCGCGGCGCTGGTGGCGGTGTACATCATTCTGGGGGTGCTGTACGAAAGCTTCGTGCACCCGCTGACGATCATCTCGACGCTGCCCTCGGCAGGGCTGGGCGCGCTGTTGATGCTGTGGATATGTGGCCAGGACTTTTCGATCATGGCGTTGATCGGGCTGGTGCTGCTGATCGGGATCGTCAAGAAAAACGGCATTCTGATGATCGACTTTGCCCTTGATGCCCAGCGCACCCGTGGGCTAAGCCCTGAAGAGGCAATCTATGAAGCCTGCCTGACGCGTTTCCGGCCGATCATCATGACCACCCTCGCCGCCCTGCTGGGCGCCTTGCCGCTGATGCTCGGCTACGGCACCGGCGCTGAGTTGCGCCAGCCACTGGGGATTGCCGTGGTCGGCGGTTTGCTGGTGAGTCAGGCGCTGACGTTGTTTACCACGCCCGTCATATACTTGTGGCTCGAACGGATGTTCCATCGATCCCAACACGCCCGCTCACTGGCGACGGATCACTGAGGCAGGTTATGCGCGTTCTAATTATTGAAGACGAAGAAAAAACCGCTGACTACCTGCATCGCGGGCTGACAGAGCAAGGCTACACGGTGGATGTCGCACGCGATGGCGTCGAGGGTTTGCACCTGGCGCTGGAAAGCGATTACGCGGTGATTGTGCTCGATGTGATGCTCCCCGAACTCGACGGCTTTGGCGTGTTACGCGCTTTACGTGCGCGCAAGCAAACACCGGTGATCATGCTGACCGCGCGCGAGCGGGTTGAAGACCGGGTGCGCGGCCTGCGCGAAGGCGCTGATGATTATCTGGGCAAGCCATTTTCGTTTCTGGAACTGGTCGCCCGGCTGCAAGCCTTGACCCGACGCAGCGGCGGCCATGAACCAGTGCAGGTGACGGTCGATGACCTGTGGATCGACCTGATCAGCCGTAAGGCCAGCCGCGCTGGAAGCCGTCTGGACCTGACGGCCAAAGAGTTTGCGCTGCTCAGCGTGCTGGCCCGGCGCCAGGGTGAGATCCTCTCTAAAACGGCGATTGCCGAGATGGTCTGGGACATCAACTTCGACAGCGACGCCAACGTCGTCGAAGTCGCAATCAAGCGCCTGCGGGCCAAGCTGGACGGGCCTTTCGAGCACAAGTTGCTGCACACCATTCGCGGCATGGGTTATGTGCTGGAGCGTCGCAGTGTTTAACCGCCTGAACTCCATCGCGATGCGCCTGAGCGTATTGTTCACGCTGGTGGCCTTGCTGGTGTTTGTGTTGATTGGCGGGGCGCTGTACCAGCAAGTCGACAAGGGCATCAGCATGCTGCCCGAAGCCGAACTGGATGCACGGTTCAGCGTACTGGAGTCGTCGATCAATCGCTTCGGTAACCCCGATCACTGGGCCAAGATCACCTCCAAATTCACCTTGCTCAGCGAAGAAGATAAACGCATCCGCTTTTGGGCCATCAGTAATGACCCCAATTACGAATATGGCTCGCCTGACGCGCAAATACGCGCGTTCGCCCAAGGCCCGACGGGCGTGCGCGACCTGCAATTGCCCGGCGAGGCGTACCCGTTCAAGGTGTTGATCAGCCAGATCCCGGCCAAGGAACAACGCCCGGCGCTGCGATTTCTGATCGGCATCGATACCGAGACCTTTCGCCAAACCCAGCACCACCTGCTGATGGCACTCATCAGCCTGGCGATCATTGGCGTATTGCTGGCGTCTGCCTTGGGTTATTGGGTGGCGCGCATCGGGCTGAAGCCGCTGATCACACTGTCTGACAAAGCCCAGAAACTTGAGCCGCCGCGTTTGTCCGGGCGCTTGCACCTGTCGCCGCTTCCGCCTGAACTGGATCACTTGGTCAATGGCTTCAACTCAACCCTGGACCGGGTTGAACAGGCGTATACCCGTCTTGAGTCGTTCAATGCCGACGTGGCCCATGAACTACGTTCACCGCTGACTAACCTGATTGGCCAGACCCAGGTGGCGCTGACCCGTGGGCGGTCGGCGGAGCATTACTTTGAAGTGCTGCAATCCAACCTCGAAGAACTGGAGCGTCTGCGCAGCATCATCAATGACATGTTGTTTTTGGCCAGTGCCGACCAAGGCAGCAAAGCCAGCAAACTGACCCGCGCCTCGCTGGCGGATGAAGTGGCCACCACGCTGGACTATCTGGAGTTCATTCTCGAAGACGCCCACGTTGCGGTACGGGTCAGCGGCGATGCCCAGGTCAACATCGAAAAAGCCCATCTGCGCCGGGCGCTGATCAACTTGCTGAGCAACGCGGTGCAGCACACTGCGCCTGGGCAGCAGATTGATGTGCTAATCGAGCAAACAGCGCATCAGGCAAGCATCAGTATCAGCAATCCGGGCGAACCGATTGCCGACGAGCATTTACCGCGCCTGTTCGAGCGCTTCTACCGCGTGGACGCGTCACGCCACAACAGCGTTGCCAACCACGGCCTTGGCCTGGCCATCGTCAAAGCCATCGCGCAGATGCATGGCGGCGAAGTGTTTGTGCACACTGGTGAGGGGCGCAATACCTTTGGACTGCATTTGCCAACATGATGAAACTTAAAATATGCGTTGTCCGGATGACTGAACGTTTCGGCACAGTCAAATAAGGAAGTTTTCCAGCGGCTATTATTTATCAGTGCTAAAACAATGACTTAGACATTCACTTAACGTTTCCCATGCTTTTAGTGCGGGTGCCGCCGTATGAATTTACATTCAAAGCACACCTACTAACATCACGAAAACCAAACTACAAACATTACCAGATCGGAAAAAAGCTTCAATACCTAACAGAAGTACCAGTAGAAAAAACCTATTCCTGCCGATAGGCTTTTAATTCGCCCCACGCATTAAGAGCTATTATCATCATGAAAAAAACATTAAATGAAATACCTGATTATAATTTATCCACTTGGATGACTGATCTCGGCATCAAACTTGATAAATTAAAACCGCACCAACTCACCCTCCCCTCAACACATAATGCCGGGATGGATAAAAAAGGGATAGGAGGTCCTGTAGAGGGCTGGATAGCTTGTCAAAATGATACCTTTCCTTTCCAGATCGCGCAGGGTGCGCGCGTGTTCGATTTGCGTGTCAATGCAAGGGTCTATAACGGCACGTTATCTGGCTTTGATTTTTTTCACGGCCCCTTCTCATCTAACCGATCTGTACTGGGGCTCATTAAGGACTGCAATGCATTTTTCAAAAACGACTACAAATCAAAAAAACACGAACTCATTATTTTACAGTTCCAAGAATTTAAAAATTTTCGACCCAGCGACTATGAGCGCTTGCTTACACAACTGACTCAAGGGTTTTCAGGCACTGGCAGCTCAACAAAAATAGTGCCCAGGGCAGCCTCCGACTTAACGATTGGGGATATTCGCAGCCAGTACGCAGGCCACAACATTATCATCGCATCGGATAAATTCGGATCAAACTCCGACGTCTGGAATGACATTACGCACGAATGGATAGGCCATGACATTCCCTCAGAACAAGAACTTGATATTTTCATTGATCAGAAAACTCGGGAGACCAACCAATCCAAACTTTGGTCACTGCAAGTCGTCAGGTACAAAATACTCTATGGCGCCATGGATATCTCCGACTACATCGACAAAAAATTTGAACCTGATGCCCAAGCATTAATTAACAGCAATATTATTAATGTGGATTTTATTGAAAACTTTTCCATCGTCCCTTACTGCATTAGAGCCAGTCTGTATAAAGCTGGTCAACTGATCGATAAAGACCCCCCGTCTCAGCCCACCGTACATGATGAACTCTGGCATAGAGGGTGGAGCACCTATTTCATAACTTTCAATGCCTCCATTGACAACTTTGGTGTCGACCACTACCTCTATTCAATCAATGATGGTGAGAAAATCAAAGTAAACAGTCAAAACACTCCGCGTCAACAGCTGGAGTTCGAGGTTCGTGAAGGACAAGAGTACGAATTAAAACTGTATGCCGTCGACGTGGCCGGTAACTGTTCAACACCGTTGGTCAAAGCCCTTAAAGGGTTTGATCCACCAACAGGGAGTGATAAACCTTTACCCCCTGACATTGTTTATTCCAAGCGTGACGGCAAGTATGCGTGCTCAATGCTTATCAAGCATTCCATCTATAACGCCGACCACTATATTTTTGAGATTTATGCAGAGAAAGACATCGTAGAGGGCAAGCCCGTAGGTGAGCCTATTCTATGGAATATTGCCTCTCGCTGGGCATTAGGCGTTATGTTTACCAACCTCCCCAGCTATGACGCCTACCTGATAACCGCGCATGCTGTAAACAGTTTCGGTCGGACTAGCGATTACGCCATCAAACGCATTGACGCCTATCGCCCCAGTGTGACGCCTCCTTCTCCGCCGTCCAATCTAAGCACCTCATACAATTCGGTCACCCAGCAATTAACGATTAATTTTGACGGTGGCGGTCTGAACCGCACCCACACACTGACCATTAAGACGGACACCGAAAAAACCTACGAATCTTTCTATAGCGGTAACGCTATATCCGTAAGCCTTTCGCTGGACTTTACCCTGACGCTGTTCGCCGTAAACCAAGATGGCAACCAGTCCACTTCAATCACCTATACCGGCAGTACAAAAGAAACCAGCAGCCACGCAGCAACACCTATCAATGGGCAAACAGTGCTTCGCCAGGAACTCACTACAGGCGTTACTACCTGGAAGGGTGGTCACAACATCGTCAAATACAAAATCCACCTTTACGACACCCAGGATGTTCAAGGGGGTGAAAGTGGTGTAGACGGCAAGATTATCGGACAACCGCTTCGAGAAGAGTTTTACTCAGGTAGCGATCTCACCTATACGTTTAACAACTTAATCCCTCTCAAAAATTACCATGTGTTCGTGTGGGGCATAAATGCCTACGGAACCGTGGGAGAAAGAGCCTACAATTCCAACTATACCTATCTGCATGGCGATCCTGCCTGGGATCAGGAATACCCAACCGTGCCTTCTAACCTGTTGGGCCGCTATCGCTACCGGGAAGGTGTACTCAACGTTTTTTGGAACGCCTCTTCGGACAATCGTGGAATATCACACTACGAAGTCACCATTAACAACCAACTCTACAAGGTACTGGATCCTCCCGTCCTGGGCGCTTTTCAATTAACTGTCTCACTGGCTAAAGATATCAACTATCAAGTACATGTTTATGCTGTTGATACCAGTGGCAACCGATCCAGAACAGCCGCGTACTACGGAGACACCTCCAACAAGGACACACTTTCTTATAGCCCGACCAAAGAGTCAATTGGGTTTACCTACGCGCAACTCGGTATTGCAACGTTTACCTGGGAGTTCATACATACCTCAGAGATCATAAATTTAATCATTGGGGAGCCGGGCGCAACCACCAAGCAACATGTACGAGTGAGCGGCACAGCCACCAAAGCTTCGGTCCCGAATCTCGTGCCTCGCAAGGAGTACATCATCGAGCTATATGGCACAAACAGCTATGGTGTGGCGGGCGAATCCACCACCAAACAATTCTTTATGCCGACCACTTAACACCATGAAGTCTTGAGGCAGCCGGGTGTTGCCCGGCTGTCAATTCACGCCGGTTTGTTACTTAAATCGCAACAGTCCTTGTACGGAATGACGCTGTTTCAATCCCCGTCGGCACTATAGATTTAGCCCATCACACAACACTTGCTCTGCAAGAAGGTCCTGAAATGTCCACCAGTATGGGTATGGCTAGCGTTTTCGTTTTGTCTTCTATGATGTTGTCGCCTCTGGCCATGGCAGAAGAATCCCCTGCGTTCATCGCCAAAAACGAGGCCCGCGCAGCGGCCTTTGAACAGCGTCAAACCGAGCTCGCAGCCAGCCATCAAAATGATGTCAAATCCCAGCAAACACAGGTCAAAGTCAGCCCGGCAGATGAACCAAAAGACAGCTGATTTCACGTGCAAATATTTCCCGACCCAGTCAGTCTGATGACACGTATGTGACTGATTGTTTCAAAAGCCGCTATGATAGCGGCTTTTTTTTGTTTTAAAAAAAGGCGCATAGACCGTGAAGCGCCTACAAATAAGAACTGAATTTTCAAAGAAAATAAAAACTGCCGTCACTTTAAAGGAGCAACCGACTGATGAAACAAGCGCTAAAGCTCAGTCCTCTATTCATCGCACTGACTGCAACGATCCCTCTGATTGCACAGGCAGATGACGACACCTCAAAAGAGGGGTTCATCGACGGCTCGACCCTCGACTTGCATCTACGCAACTACTACATGAACCACGACATCCACAGCCCGGACACCCATGACGGCAAGGAGTGGGGCCAAGGCTTTATTGCCAAGTTTGCTTCAGGTTATACCCCTGGCGTGGTCGGTTTTGGTCTGGATGCGTACGCCATGCTCGGCCTCAAGCTCGATGGCGGTGGTGGTACCAGCGGCAGCAGTATCCTGCCGATTGGTGGCGGCAACGGTAATGCGCCCACCGACTTCTCGTCGGGCGGTGCAGCGCTGAAAATTCGTGCGTTTGATACCGAACTGAAAGCCGGTGACCTGTTCATCACCAACCCGGTGATCGCAGGCGGTGAAACCCGCATGTTGCCGCAGACGTTCCAGGGCATCAGCCTGACCAACCACAGCTTTGCGGGCTGGATGCTGGAAGGCGGTCAAGTCACATACGACAAGCCCTACAACCAGAGCGGCATGCGCCGCCTGACCACCACCTACGGCAATCTGAATGACCAGACCACCAAGCACCTGACTTGGGCTGGCGTAGCGTTCAGCGGCATCCCGGGAGTTACCAGTAACCTGTATGCCTCGCAGTTGCAAAACGTCTGGAACCAGTACTACTACGACCTGGACTACACCCATTCGCTGAGCAACGGCATCACCCTGAACCCTGGATTCCACTACTACCACACGCAGGACACAGGCAACGCGCTGCTGGGTGCCATCAACAACAACACCTTCAGCCTGCACTTTGCAGTGGGGATGGACGGGCACAAAGTCACCGCGGTGTACCAACGCGTCAACGGCAACACGCCGTTTGACTACATCAACCAGGGCGACAGTATTTACCTGGATAACTCGCAGCAGTATTCGGACTTCAACGGCCCGAACGAACGCTCGTGGAAACTGCAATACGAGTATGACTTTGCAGGCCTCGGCATCCCTGGCCTGACCACCAGCGCCTCGTACTCACGCGGTGAAGTGGACCTGACCAAGGCGGACCCGAACAGCATCGGTTACAGCAACTGGTACAACCCCAACGGCAAAAACGCCTTCCACTGGGAACGTGACCTGAGCGCCAAATACGTGGTTCAGGAAGGCAAGGCCAAAGACTTGGGCTTTACCCTGCGCTGGGCAACCAACCGTGGCAACGCGGCCTATGAAACAGTCGATCACAATGTCGATGAATACCGCGTGATTGTTGACTATCCTCTGAACATCTTCTAAATCGTGACCTTAAGGCCAGCTTTTTAGCTGGCCTTAAACCTCAAGGGCTGTACCTTAGGAGCAGGCACGATTTATAGCCTTGAGGGTAAAGCCATTAAGTATTCCGCGCGCACTCCTGTCATTACCCGCCGCACACTGATCGGGGCAACGACATTTTCAGCCTTGGTCATTCTCGGCATCGTCAGCTATTTGCTGGTCCGGGAATACCGCAACACCGAAGAAGATGCTAGGCGTTCCGCCCTGAACATCGTGCAACTGATAAATCGTGACATTCGCAACACCTTCTCTATTTATGATTCCGCACTGATTAACCTCATCGACCTGCTGCACACCCAGGCCTTGGCAACGCTGCCTGCCCAGACCCGGCAATCCTTGCTTTTCGACAGAACCAACGAAGCACCCTCTTCTTTCGGTTTTTTTGTACTGGATGCTCAAGGCAAGCTGATTGCCCGCTCAAAACCGGTGGTCAGCATCCCCGCGAACGCCACCCAACAGCCTTGGTTCAGCGTGCAGCAAAACAGTACCCGCGATGAGCTGTTCATCAGTCACCCCTATCTCGCCAGTTCAGACAGCCCCGAATGGATCATCTATCTCAGTCGCAGACTGGTGGCTGAGGACGGGACTTTTGCCGGTGTTGCTGTCGGAAAACTGAAAATATCGTATTTCCAAAACCTGTTCCGGGGCCTGGACATTGGCCCCAGCGGCAATATCAGCCTGCTCGACACGGATGGCACGCTGATGTTGCAGTACCCGCCGACCAGTAAAATTTCAATCGGCCAAGACCTCAGCCAGGCGCCCAACTTCCGGCGTTTTTTAAATGAGCGCTTTGGCAGTTTTATCGCCATGTCCGGTATTTATCACCACGAGCGCCTGTACACCTTCGCTCAGGTGCACGACCTGCCCATTATCGTGGTGGTGGCGATAGCGGCCTCGAGTATTTTCAGTAATTGGCAGCACACGGCATTAGTGATCGGCAGCGTCACGCTGCTGTTATGCCTGGGCCTGCTGTGGCTAACCTGGTTGCTGATTCGCGAATTGAATTTGCGCCTGCATGCCGAGCGTGATCTGGCCGCCTTGGCGTCAACCGACCCGCTGACCGGGCTGGCCAACCGTCGCACACTGGACCGGGCCCTGGATCTGGAATGGCGCCGGGCGCAACGAACGGGCTGCCCGCTGTCGCTAGTGATGATAGATATCGATCACTTCAAGGCTTTCAATGATCTCTACGGTCATCAGGCAGGTGATGAAGCCATCCGTCAGGTCGCCGCCGTGATCAAGACCCATGTTCGCCGCCCTTCTGACTTGGCGGCCCGTTACGGGGGCGAAGAGTTTGCGATGGTACTGACCGAAACAGAGGCCGCCAATACGCGCCTGCTGTGCGAGAAAATCCGCCTCGCCGTCGAGCAAATGCCCCCGGTGTTGCCGGAGCATAAAAAGCTGACCATCAGCCTGGGCTCGTGCACCCGTTATGCCAAGCCGGGTGAAACCCAGGACGCGTTGTTGAGCGCCGCTGACAAGGCGTTGTATCAAGCCAAGAAAGCCGGGCGTAACCGGGTCGTGAACATCAATGAGACGGGGTTGAATGCGGTAAAGCCGCCGTTGGTGTGACCTTTGTATACGGCAGTTGCGATCTTTAAGATCAAAAGATCGCGAGACAAGCTCGCTCCTACAAATGTGCACCTCCCGTAGCAGTTGACGAGCTTTGCGAGGCTACGTCCGGCGTAGTCGCTGCCGAGGCACGAAGGCTGCGATGGGTAGCGAAGCTGTCCCACCCAAGATCAAAAGATCGCTCCTACAAATGTGCACCGCCCGTAGCAGTTGACGAGCTTTGCGAGGCTACGTCCGGCGTAGTC
>Ga0302347_1000523_pt1 | contig 59956 bp, 53 predicted proteins | sample PhyWR1_FD_202178 | JGI IMG/M metagenome (GOLD analysis project Ga0302347, IMG submission 202178) | Leaf surface microbial communities from wheat plants in UC Gill Tract Community Farm, Albany, California, United States - DLSL W.R1 (v2)... | ecosystem: Host-associated > Plants > Phyllosphere >... | reverse complement strand
AAAAAAAACATTGCAAATTCTGTTTTATTCTGATTGATTCTGGGAATTTGGAAGGATTTATTTTTTAGGAGCTGGTGAACTAAAAAAAGATTGCTGTTTTTGTTTAACAGGATAGCGCAGACCAAAATAAGTTTCTTCTTTGTTTCAACGATCCCTGTATGCTATTTAATTTGAATTTGCCAAAAAAAATTAGAGCCGAATAAAAACGGCTCTAATTATTAATTCATATAGCTATATACCCAATTGTTTTAACTAAAGATAAATAAAACAATATTCTTTGGGACAACTGAACCTACAAAATATGTAGATCAACTTTCTAAATCTGGTTTTTTCCGGAATATCTCCTCACCAAAACAGATTTTCAAAACGAGCACAATGATGCCCAAAAATTTCATAATTACTAAGTTATTAAATTTTGACATAATGGTTATCTTATTTTATAAATTGAAATTTCTGCTGAAACATCTCCCAGAACGGAAATATCCATTCCTCCTGTTATAATCCCGAAACTCAGTTTTTCTCCTGTCTTCAGATTATAAATATGATTGATTTTTCCTTCGGTCAAAGTCACTTTGGTAGCTATCATGGGAATGGTCCCGTTTGCTAATAAAGTATAATCCAATAGAGTTAATATTTTTTCTGCATCTGATGATTTGGAAATCACCAAACCTGGTTTTGCCGAAGCAGGAATATCTTTGGTAAATCCATCTCCGAACCTCAGGAAATAATTGACAGCATATAATCCCGTTTCTGCAACCACATATTGGTTTTCTTTTATAAATTCCTGTCCTATCTCATTTACCAATCCAGAATTGAACTGCAACATTTGGAAATCTGAGTCTAAAAATTGTGTTCCAGAATTAATCAATAACAAACCAGAGATGCCTCTGGCTGCAAAAGCGCTAGGATCACTGAACATTTTTTTCCAAATCCCCTTTGCCCCATCTGTATGCTTGTAATGGGCATCATAAATATAATAACCAGAACTGGTCATATTTTTGGTTTTTGAGGAAGACGAAGAACCTAGGGGTTTTACTATGTGTATGAAAGTCCCATTTTGGGCAGCTCCATACAACTGGTCTTTTAATTTTAGAGAGTCTGCTGTGATTCTGGGCGGGATGATGCCGTCAGGAATCGTAGATAGTGTAGAAGTATGAACCTCTAAATTGGCTAGAGGCCTTGGCGTGTTTATTCCAATTTGAGACTTGATATTGAGAAACATCAAACCAAAAATTAAGAAATATAGGGTTTTCATAAAATTAGTTTTTGAATAGATCCAGAATTTTTATTTTACATTCCAGTTCATATTTATTTCAGCTTTCAAAATCTTCAAAGACACTTCAGTTATTTGCTTACAAATCTAGCGCATCTATTTTATACTCTGCCTCAATTCTTATGGGAAGTGAGGCAGATATAAAAGTGCAAATAATGAATGTTTCTTATTATAATAAAGGTTGTCCACAGACTACCATCTTGTTCCATCTCTCACTGGTGGATCTGGATCTACCTCAGGTTTGCTGGCTGCATTTGTTGGAACACCAGCTTGCGCAGAATCACCTGCTTTTCTAAGGCCCATATTTTGTTGTGTAGTGTTTGCTTGTAAATCAGCAGTTTCGTCTTCTTGTCTGCAAGAAACGAAGTTCATGGTCACAACAGCGATCGCTAAAATGGAAATAAATTTTTTCATGATATAATGATTGTTAATGTTTAAAAAATGAGTCGGTTAAATAAATCTGTCGTTTGAAAGACAGGACAAAAGTATATGCAAAAGACCAATAATGAAAACATATATGGTCTCTATTTGGGAATCTGGACGTCCTAATTCGCAAATAAGGACATATATAAATTACTGAGTTATAATAAATTAAGTTTATTTTTACTGGTTTAGATATCATAACAGTTTTTTATTAAATATTTCCCAATGATATTTCATATTTCCGTATTTTTGAGGACGCAAATGAAAGAGATAAATATCCTATGAGAAATTTTTTCTTGATCATATTTCTACTGTTTTCCAGCCATGTTTTTTCCAAAGACAATGGTCCTAAAGAGTATGATGTCCTCAGAAAAAAATATATTTCTTATTATGAAGATGATGGTCGTGCTTTTTTGTATCTGAACCAATATATCAAAAAGGCGAAGAAAGAAAAAAAAGATTTAGAGCTTTTCCAAGGTTATCGCGATGCGGTTTACTATTCCAAATCCTGGGATAAAAAACTAAAATATGCAGACAGCTGCCTAGATGCAGCCTATAAATCTACAAATGATGACAGAATTTCTACCGCATATGTTTTGAGAGGCAGTGTTTATTATGCCAATTACAGAAAATACAAACCTGCTTTGGACGAGTATCTGATGGCATACAAATACTCTAAAGATACCAGAGATCTATATCTTAAAAATAAGGTTTCCTACCATCTTGGTGTCGTCAAAAATTACTTAGGTTATCATGAAGAGGCATTGGAACTATTCAAAGTTTGTGTAGCTTATTTTGAGTCAGAAGCCAACAATCAAAAAGCGCACGAGTCCCAAAGATTCAACAACAAAAAGGGTTATATCAATACGCTGCATCAGATGGTGATCTGTTATAGAAATCTGAAAGACACAAAAAAAACAGATTCTCTTATAGATATTGGTCTTTTGAAAACCTTTAATAATAATGAATTTTTGCTGGAAAGAAGCTATTTTCTAAAATGCAAAGGTCTTTCTGAGTACAACAACAACAAATACACTTCTGCTATTGATTATCTGGATCAATCTCTCAGTTTGATGAAGGATGATTTTGCATGGATGTCTGTGGATTATTTCTACATCGGGAAAAGCTATTTGGCCCTTAAAAATGAGGACAAAGCAATTTCCAACTTCAAAAAAACCGATTCTATTTTCTCAAAACATGATTTTATTCTTCCTGATTTGAGAGAAAATTATGAATTGCTCATCAATCATTACAAAAGAAAAAAAGACCATGAGAAACAGCTTTTTTACACTACCCAGCTACTGAAAGCAGACAGTATCATTTCCCGAGATTTCGCTTACCTCTCTTTAAAAATTCATAGAGAATATGATACCAATGCCCTGATAGAAGAAAAAGGAAGATTAGAAACCGCCAATACTTGGGGTGGATTACTGATTGCCATTTTATTCATTGCAGGAGGTATTGTTGTATTTATACTACACAAAAAATATAAAAAGGAAAAAGAAACCCTTAGCAAATATCTTCTTCTGGAAGATAAGGTGAAGAATAACAGCTATATCCGGACAGAAAACATTGCTAGGACCTCTCCTAACTCTATACTTTCTGCCGATAATTCTTTGGACGAGAAAAAAACACAGATTGCGACCGTCATAAAAAGAGACCTATTAAGAAAACTGCAATCTTTTGAAGAAAAAAATCAGTTTACCCAAAAAGGACTTACGATACAAAAGCTTGCCATTCAAATGGATACAAATACAAATTACCTATCCAACGTCATCAATGAGCAAAAAGGAATGAACTTCAACAAATATCTGGGTGACCTAAGAATCAGATATATTACGAGACTTTTGTTTGAGAAGAATATCTATCTCAATTACACAATCGATACTCTGGCAAAGGAATGTGGTATTGCATCTCGACAAAATTTTTCGGATTTATTTTTTGAAATCAACGGAATCCGGCCAACTGATTTCATTCGCAAAAGGAAAAAAGAGCTAGAGAATAACAATGGCAGCTTTTCCCCTTTAGATAGGCTTCACGGTTTATTATAAATATATCAAAGATTAATCTAAAAAAGATTCGACCTTGTAAGTTTCCTGTTCGCCGGTTACAATATTTTTTACGGTAACATTTCCGTCTTTTATTTCCTGCTCACCAAGAAAAACAAGATTCTCGATTCCCTTTTTCTCTGCGTAGGCGAATTGTTTTTTCAGTTTCGAAGCTTCGGGATAGAGTTCTGCAGAGATATTATTTTGTCTTAATTTTGAAATCAATTTCAGCGCTTCGATGGATTCTGATTCTCCGTAATTGGCGAAAAGATATTTGACTTTCACATCAGAATCTTCAGGAAAAATATTCAATTCTTCCATCACGAGATAGATTCTGTCCAATCCAAAGGAAATTCCAATGCCAGGAACATCTTTTACACCGAAAACTTCGGTCAGATTATCATAACGTCCACCACCACCGATGGATCCCATCGCCACATCGTTCGCTTTCACTTCGAAGATGGCGCCTGTGTAATAATCCAGACCCCTCGCTAAAGTGATATCGAAGACCAATTTTTTAGAATCAGCACCAAGTTGTAAAGCATTTGTAATGACAAATTCTAGCTCCTCTACACCCTTCAGTCCTGTTGCGTTGCCTTGGAATTTTTCTTTTAAATTTGATAGATTTTCAAGAGCATCCGAACTTTGAGTGAAAAGGAAATCCAATTTGGAAATGGCGTCTTCCGAAATTCCTTTTTCCTGCATTTCTTTGATTACACCGGCTTTACCAATTTTGTCCAGTTTATCCAAAGCTACCGTGAAATCAATCAATTGATTCGTAATTCCTGCATATTCTGCGATTCCGGAAAGTATTTTTCTGTTATTAATATGAACCGAAACAGATAGATTCAAATCTTTGAATGACTTGAAATACAGTTGCAGCAACTCCACTTCCTGCCAAAGACTTGTACTTCCCACAACATCCGCATCACATTGGTAGAACTCTCTGAATCTACCTTTCTGTGGTCTATCTGCTCTCCAGACTGGCTGGATCTGATAACGTTTGTAAGGAAAAGCCAACTGGCCTTGATTCATTGCCACGAATCTTGCAAACGGAACGGTCAAGTCGTAACGAAGTGCTTTTTCGGAGATTTGGGAAATCAATTTTTGAGAATTTTTGGTGGACCAATCTTCATCATTTGTTTTTAAAGCGTAATCTCCGGAATTCAAAATCTTAAAGATCAATCGATCGCCTTCTTCGCCGTATTTGCCAGTCAAAGTAGAAAGATTTTCGAAACTTGGCGTTTCCAATGGTTGGAATCCAAACAATTCGAAATTATTCTGTAAGATATTGATAATGTATTTTCTTCTGGAAACTTCTTTCGACGTAAAATCTCTGGTTCCTTTGGCTAAGCTCGGCTTCATTCTAAAATGGATAAATGATGATTGATAAATGATAATCGAGTGCAAAAATAAGAATTATAAGCGGAAGGCTAAATTTTTGACTTTCATTAATTCAAAAAATAATATTTTTGGGATATGAGTTTATTTGACGACCAATTTGAAATCATTGAAAATATTTTGCCTTATGACGGCACGACTTCTTACTATGGAAAAATATTTTCTGAAGCCGAAGCGAATAATTATTTCAATAAATTATTGACAGAAATAGAATGGAAAAGCGATGAAGCGGTCATCTTCGGAAAATTGATTGAAACCAAAAGAAAAGTCGCCTGGTATGGGAATGAGGAATTCAGCTATACTTATTCTGGAAGAACAAAAACGGCGTTGAAGTGGAACAAGACACTGCTAGAAATCAAAGAAAAAATCGAAGCTGTAAGCGGAGAATCTTTCAATTCCTGTTTACTGAATCTCTATCACGACGGTTCAGAAGGAATGGCTTATCACAGCGATGGCGAAAAGGATTTGAAGGATAATGGCGCCATTAGTTCGTTGAGTTTTGGGGCGGAAAGGAAATTTAATTTCAAACATAAAACAACGAAAGAACTGGTTTCATTGATTTTGGAAAACGGAAGTTTGCTGATGATGAAAGATACGACTCAGAAATTCTGGTTGCATAGATTACCAACGACAACGAGAATTATTAAGCCTAGGATTAGTTTGACATTCAGGACGATTGATAAATCTAAATAACAGCTTTATATTTTTTGATAAAAACTAAACAAAGTAAAAATCCGAGCAAAGCCAAGCCTGCTCCGACCAAAGATGGATAATTGTATGACAATCCCAATTCTAATGGAATTCCTCCAAAAAGTGCTCCCACAGAGTTCCCGATATTAAACGCGGCTTGCATAAAAGCAGCCGCCATCATCTCAGAGTTTTTTGCAGAACGTAGCATCATAATATTCACTGGTGTTCCGACAGCCATTGACAATGCGCCACAAATGAAAGTTAGAATCAAGGAGACAGTCTGATTTTCTGAGAAAAAGAAAACACCTACTAAAGCAATGATCATTGCGCTTAGAAGAATTGCTGCGGCGAGTGCTGGTCGCATTTTGTCCGCTAAAATTCCGCCAAGAAAATTACCCACAACCATTCCGGCGCCAGCGAGAATCATAATATAAGCGATGAAATCTGTCGGGAATTTGGAAACCGTGGTCATCAACGGTGTGATATAACTGAACCAAGCGAATAATCCACCGAAACCCACTGCTGTGATGGCGATGATATGCCACGCTTTTGCGGTTTTGAAGAACTCTAGTTCTTTTTTCAAGGTAGTCGTTCGCAAACTGTTCATTGATGGAAGGAGGAATTTGAGTCCAAGAATTGTTATCAATCCAATTACAGAAACCACCCCAAAAGCATATCGCCAAGTCAATTGATGTCCAAGCCAAGTGACAAAAGGAACCATCGCGAGATTTGCCAAAGTCAAGCCTGTAAACATCATTGCGATACTTTGTGCTTGTTTTCCTTCTTTTGCTAAACGGGTTGCAACCACTGTCCCCACTCCAAAAAATGCGCCGTGCGGAAGTCCTGCCAAAAATCTAATCACCATCATAGAATAATAATCATTGGAGAAGGCAGAAAGCGCATTGAACAACGTGAAGGCGATCATCAAGAAAATAAGGATTCTCTTTGGTGGATATTTGGCGGCGTAACCAATTAAAATCGGTGCACCAACAACCACTCCAAATGCATAAGAAGAAATCAAATGCCCGGCTTGTGGAATAGAGATCTTCAGTGATTCTGCAACGTCTGGCAAAAGCCCCATAATTACAAATTCTGTAGTGCCTAATCCCAATCCACCCAATGCCAGCGGAAATATCCTTTTATCCATTTTGCAAAAGTCTTTAAATTATTAAGAAAAGTCAAGTTTTGTGGATTCATAATATCAAATGGTGTTATTAAATTAAATTATTGTTTAAATTAAATTAACATTGGATTGAAAATGCCGTACTTATGTTGAAATCTAATTTTACACTGAACCTCGCAGCCCGACTTGAGTGGAAATCCTTTTTGCGTGTTCGGAAGCTCTATTCACTCTGAAATCGTCTGCAAAAAGATTGGGAACGGAAGGCGGAAATAGCTGCAAAAAAAATAAATTGCTATTCGAAGTAGTCAAAAGCTGCCCAAAGTATTATAATTAGTTAAATTCTAACGGTGTTTTGATTTTTCTGCTATTTTTGCATAGCTCAAAATTATGCTGAACAAGATTCTGACTTTTCCGATTGTGGTTTTGATAAAGTTTTATCAACTCGCTGTTTCACCTTGGCTGGGAAAAAACTGCCGGTATGACCCGACTTGCTCGTATTACACTTTGGAAGCTTTGAAGGTACACGGACTCATCAAAGGAGGCTGGCTGGCGATGAAAAGAATCGGGAGCTGCCATCCTTGGGGAGGCGAAGGCTACGACCCTGTGCCGCCGAAACAACATTAAAACCCCATTATCAATGAACCATATTTTTCTTAGATTTTATCTTATTCTTTTTGCTGGAATTTTCCAGACGGTTTCTGCGCAGAGTGCCGTATCAGGACTTTCTGACGGAACTTTGAAAATCAACGGCAAAGAAACTGTTGCTGTGAAAATCTTCGCAACGCAGAGAGCCGATTCATTGGCTAATGCAGCTTACAAAAACATGACAAACGAGTTAATCATTCTTAACGAAGACAATATTTCGGCTGAATCTGCGGAGCATCTTGGAGACATTCAAAATATCATGGGTGCTTTCAAGTCGAACAATTTTCAGTTTTTGGACAAGGATTTCAAGCCTGTAGATGCTACTTTGGAACAAAAAAACATTGAGAATTTCAAATATCTTCTGAAATCAAAAACAGTTATAAAACCAACTGACCAAGTAGAACTGGAAACTACTTTTAAAATTTGGGACCCGGTAAAAGGAATCAAATTGGGACCGGTGATGTTGCATTTTTATAGTCTGATGTTCATTTTCGCTTTTGGATTAGGCTATTTTATTATGGCAAAAATCTTCAAAATCGATGGTGTGGATGAGAAATATTTGGAGCCATTTTTCACTTGGACCTTGGTGGGAACTATTCTTGGAGCGAGATTGGGACACGTTATTTTTTATCAACCTGAACTTTTTAAAGAAGATTTCCTGAGTGTTTTCTTGCCAATCAGTACAAAAGGAGGTTTGCATTTCACAGGATTTTCTGGTTTGGCAAGTCACGGTGCGGCGATTATGGTCATTGCGACAACTTTATATTACAGTTTGAAAATCATCAAGAAAAATCCGCTTTGGGTCTATGACAGAATCGGAATTGTGGTGGCTTCTGGTGGTGCTTTTGTGAGAATGGGAAATTTTTTCAATTCTGAGATTCTTGGAAAACCTATTGATCCATCTTCTCCATTTGCAATGCTCTTCCCTCAGCAAAGTTCTGAATATGGTGTAACGATTCCGAGATATCCAACACAGCTTTTTGAAGCGTTTGGTTACGTTTGTCTTTTTATTTTGCTTTGGTTCTTGTATAGAAAAACAGACAAAAAATATCAACAAGGTTGGTTATTTGGATTGTTCTTTATTTTGCTTTGGGCAATCAGATTCTTTGTAGAATTCCTGAAAGAACCGCAAGGTGACGAGATTATTCAGTTTGCAGGACTTAATACGGGACAGATTTTGAGTATTCCGTTTATGATTGCTGGTTTGATTATTATGATTTATTCTAAGAAATTTAAGCTTCCGAAAGAGGAAGCAACAGTATAAAATTGAAACTCCCGAATTAAATTCGGGAGTTTTTTTATTGTCAATGGTAATTTAGTTTCTATAAGTTTTTTTAATCTTTAATAATTTTAAATGATTGGTCGTTAAACTTCAAGATATATGTTCCTTTCGTAAAAGAAGAAATGCTAATTTCTGATTCGGGATTTGCAGTTCCTTTCTTGATCAGTTTTCCATCATTAGAATATATTTCATAATCTGTTGATTTCTCTAAACCAGAAATTTTAACAAATGATTTCGCTGGATTTGGATAGACGTTCAGTTTTTCTTTATTGGTATCATTTACAGCCAGAGAGTTATCTTTAATTACCGTAGAACCTCTGGTAATAATCTGATTTTCGTAATTAAACGCGACATTCGTAACATCAAAACCCACATCTTGTGTGAAATACTGGTTATTGGAAGTATGATTCAACACAAAAAAAGCCGTTTGACCACCAGAACCTGAAACTTTTATAGGTAAAGGCATTTCAAAGAAACCAACGGTAGAACTACTTCTTGTTTGTCCTATTCTAAAGGTCAATTGTCTATTGGTTGTATCTTGCTTCCATCTAACCTGATAGATGGGATAACCTTGCCCATAGATCCAATCATTGAAAAATTCTGTAAAATCTCTTCCCGTGTAAGTACTTAGAAAATTTTTGAAATCTGGCGTTTTAACATAACCATAGACAAAAGCAGGATTATTCTGATAAGCCTTCAGCATTGCATAAAACTGATCATCGCCAAGAATCCATTTGATCATCCTTAAAACAAAACCTCCTTTTGAATAAGACAATCTCCCATTGAAAATTCTATAAAAATCAAGGTCATTATCTTGAATATAAACACTTCCTCCCGGATCGCTTGTAATATAATCGATTTCATTGCTAAGATAGTTCTGGAAGACCGCAGGAGTCATCAGAAGCTTTTCATAAGTGAGATGTTCCCCGAATGTTGCGAAACCTTCGTTCAGCCAAATGTCGTTCCAAGCGCCACAAGTCAGCTTATCTCCAAACCACTGATGTGCCAATTCATGTGCAATAAGACCTTGTCCGAAATTGATCATCGAGGTCATCGTCTGATGTTCCATTCCACCACCCCAATTGAACTGCATATGTCCGTATTTTTCATTTCTGAAAGGGTAAGATCCAAAATTAGTTTCAAAGTTTTGCATACAGTCGGTCGTCCACCCAAGAGTATATTGGGCATCTGCATTTGCTGCCGTAGCTGGATAAAGATAATTTATAAATGGAAAACTGCTTTCTGATGTAGTAATTGTAGAATTGACTTTCGTATAATTGGAAATTCCTAAAGCAAAAAGATAGGCCGCAATCGGGTAATTGGTTTGCCAATAAGTTAGTTTTTTCCCGTTTCCTAGAATAGTTTCTGACATCAATTTTCCATTGGAGCCCACTGTATATTGTGCAGGAGTGGTAATTTTGATATCCATCTTTTCTATTTTATCATTCATACTTTGCTTAGTAGGCCACCATTCCCTGGCTCCAAAAGGCTCTGATAGAGTTGCTAAAATAGGATCTCCGGCAGGCGTGAGATCTGCTGAGAAAGAATCCGCGCTTGCATCTGGGATTCCGTTATAAGTAATAGACAAAGAATCTGTAGTCTGGGCGGTTAAAGAAGATGGGAAAGTGATTTTAATCTCATCTGTGCTTAATTGTTGGAAAGTAAGATTCTGCCCGTGGTATTTCACATTAGATACAGTAAGGTTATTTGCAAGATCAAAATATATATTGGGAGAATTCGCCAACATTTTGAAATGCGAGGTCATTGTTCCAGAAACATATTGTTGGGCAGGATCCAAATCTAATTCCAATCTTACGTATTGCAAGTCATAGTTCAACGTGTTTGGATTGACGTTTACATCCAAGGCCGATCTAGATGCTGCCTTCATTTCTGATTCTATCAGACCTTTTCGATCTAAATTACCAAATTGTCCGAAAACTGAATTGATTGTTAAGAAAACAATCAACAATCCATAAAAATGTTTCATTTTATCTAAATATTTGAAATCAAAGCTACAAAAAAAACTCACAAAAATTTGTGAGTTCTTTAATTTATAAGAAATTGACAATTAAAGGTCCAAAGTTGGATCGAGCAACTGTTCCATCCTGTCTTTCACTTGATTTACAGAACCTGAAAATTTATTAATCAATAAAGAAAAAGCCAGTGTTCTGTTATTCCTTGTTTTGATATAGCCTGCCAAACATTTCACACCATTCAAAGTTCCTGTTTTAGCAAAGATCTGTCCATTGGAATTGACCATGAACATGTGCTTCAATGTCCCAGATTGTCCTGCAATTGGCAAAGATTCGAAATACTCTTTATAATAAGGCGATTTCATCATCTTAGCTAAAAACTTAGCCTGAGAAATTGGTGTTACAGTATGAGCTTTGGACAATCCACTTCCGTCCATAAAATTAAGCCCATTCAAATCAAAACCGATAGACTGCAAATGGTCTGTCACTGCTAATCTTCCAGATTCTATAGTTTGATCACCTAACTTTTGAAAGCCATTAGATTTTAATAATGCTTCTGCATAACCATTATCACTTCTTTGGTTGGTGTAATTAACGATCTCTGATAAAGTTGGAGATTTATAAGTCGTTAAAATTTCTCTTGGTTCTGGTTCTCTGTCAACAATTTTTGGAGTCACTTTTCCTGAAACCACGATTTTATTTTTAACAAGGCTTTCTTTCAATTTGTTTGCAAGAAAAGCTGGAGGTTCGGCCACTTTCGTCGTTACCCAAGCACCTTCAAATTTATCGGCATAAACCAATTTATTAGCATAAGGCGAAACATAAAAATATTTTTTTTGCTGATTAAATGGGTTATTAGATTGATTAACCAACAATTTCTCATTTCTCGGGTCAATATCTTTGGTAGTTCCCACTGGAAGGTAATAATTCTTTTGCTCCAGCCATACAATATTTTGAGGTAATTCAGCCGTTTTGTTCTCCTTGAAAATCGCAGTCTGGAGAATAATATCACCCATGATTTTCTTAATTCCTTTTTGCTGAATAGCCTCCATATATTGGCCAACAATCTGTCCATAACTAGCCGCACCACCTCTATTTCCACCCAAAGAAGGGTCGCCACTTCCAACAATGTAGAGATTTCCCGTGAGAATACCTTCTGCATCTATACTTCCAGAATATTCTAGTTGTGTGTTCCATCTGTACTGTGTCCCTAGCAAAGAAAATGCAGTTTCTGTTGTTAATAACTTGGTTGTAGAAGCAGGAATCAACGGTGCCGTTTCATTATAACCCGTCACAATTTTATCTGTTTTTGGATCATAAACCACAAATCCCCAATTCGCATTTCTGAGAACAGGGTCTGTAAACATCTTATTGATATTGAACTCAATCTGCTCTTTCGGAGACAACAGCGCCTTTTCTGCCGTGATATCCTTTACAAGATTCTGCTGATCAGCAACTTGTGGATATGTAGAAACTGCGACGCTACCTTGCGAAAAAACAAATGAAGAAAGACCAATTGTGATGATTGAAAAATAATTTTTGATTTTATTCATTCTCAAAACAATTACAATTTTTATTGAATTTTTATTAATTAAGGTTTAAGATGGTTTTATCTTATTATCATAACTAAGTAAAGTTAGAGAATATTGCTTTCGAAAGTGAGGTATACTGTAATAAAAAACCTGAAATTTTGTTAAAAACAGTTAAAAATCAACAAGAAAATCCTTTTTGATAGATTTGTAAGCAGTAATCTCATCAAATTCTTCCAAAGATTTTAAAAGCAATTCTTTATAGATCTTGTAATTTTTATTTTTTGGAAACTTCAATAAAATCTGATATTGGTAAAGATTGTTGATTCTGGCAATCGGTGATTTTTCTGGTCCGAGGATGCATTCCTCGGGAATATATTTTCTCAAAACCGAACCGAGAAATTGCGAAGCTCTGTTCAATTTGTCTTCTTTCCTGTGTTTCAGCTCAATCATTATCAATTTCACAAATGGCGGATAGAGAAATTTCTTTCTTTCATCAAGGAAATAATCATATATTTCTTTAACATTCTGATTTTTGATCAATTCAAAAATAGAATGCGATGGATTATAAGTTTGGATCAAGATTTTTCCTTCTCCGGAAACTCGTCCGGCTCTTCCTGCAACTTGCGTAATCAATTGATAAGCTCTTTCCTCTGCCCGAAAATCCTGAACATAAATTAATGCATCCGCTTTTGGAATCACGACCAATTCTATGTTTTCAAAATCCAAACCTTTGGAAATCATCTGTGTTCCGACAAGAATATTGGTTTCACCGCTTTCCAGTTTTTCGTAGAGTTTTTCGTAGGCAAATTTCTTCCGCATTGCGTCCACATCCATCCGGTCAACTTCGGCGTCAGAAAATATTTTTTGTGTTTCCTCTTCGATTTGCTCCACGCCAATGCCTTTCGTATTCAGATTGGTCCCGTGACAACTTGGGCAAACCGTCGGTTTTCCGGCTCTGTGTCCGCAATAGTGGCATTTCAACTCATTCGCAGCCTTGTGATAGGTCATTACGACGTCGCAATTGCTACAATAAGTCACGTGTCCGCAAGTTTCACACTCGATGACATTGGCATATCCACGACGGTTGTGGAGAATAATGCTTTGTTTTTTGTGTTCCAATTGAAGATTGATTTCGTCAACCATTTTTTGGCTGAAATTCCCAATGATTTTCTTCTGGCTTTGCGCTTCCTTAATATCAATGATTTCAAATTTCGGAACCTCAACGTTTCCAAATCTCTCATTCAAAGGAACATAGCGAAGTTTATCCTTCATCGCCAAATCGTAACTTTCCAACGATGGTGTGGCTGAGCCTAGAATCAGTCTAGAATTGTAAAATTCCGCCAACATCATTGCCGAATCTTTCGCATTGAAAAAGAAATTGGAATCTCTGGATTTGTAAGCAGAATCGTGCTCTTCATCCACAATCACCAATCCCAAATTTTCAAATGGCAAAAACAAAGAATTCCGAGTTCCAATCAGGATTTGAAGTTCATTTTTCTTGATTTTCCGCCAGACCTCTACCCTTTCAAAATCCGTTAATTTATTATGATAAAATCCGAGTTTTTTACCGTATTTTTTTTCGAGACGAATGGTGATTTGTTTTGTCAAAGCAATTTCCGGCAAAAGCAAAAGCACATTTTTTCCCGAATTGACGCAATCTTCAATTTTCTCTAAATAAATATGCGTTTTTCCAGAAGACGTAATTCCGTGAAGCAAAACGTTTTTGTCTTCTTCAAAGGCTTTGTTAATTTCCGAAACCGCCCACTTCTGATTTTCAGTCAATTGCTCAATTTCTTCCAGCTCGCCTTCGTAAGCATCGATTCTGTCTTTTTCAAGATAATATTCTGAGACCCAACCTTTTTCTATTAAGGATTTGAGTTGTTGATTCACAAAATTGCCTTCATCAAAAAGCAGAGATTTCCGAATCGGCGTTTGTGGTTCGTCTATTTGTCTTGATAAAATGTGGAGGAATAAATCTTTCTGCTTTTTGGCTTTGTCCAATTTCAAAAGAATCTTCGCCAGATTTTCAGAAACCAAAGCTTCATCATTCACTTTCAGATAAGCGATTTCTTTGGCTTTGTATTTTTCAGTGATTTTTTCATCAACGGAGATATAACGTTCATCAATCAAAGCATTGATGGTTTTGATGATTTCTTTTTTCGGAATGAAAGCTTCGATTTCCTGCAAGTTCAACATTTGACGAACTTCCAAAGCCTGCAAAAGATACGTTTCGTTCGCATCCAGATTTTGCCAGTCAATTGTTCTTTCTGATAATAATCGGACGTAAGTTTCACTTTCCAATTTGAGAGACGAAGGAAACGCGAAACGGTAAATTTCGCCGAGATTACAGAGGTAATAGGAACTCATCCAATTCCAGAATTCCAATTGTTGTTTTGGAACAATTGGTTGATTGTCCAGCAAATTGATGATTTCTTTCGGAACAAAACTATCCTCGAATTCATCAAATAATTCAGCGACAATTCCGGTGTAGATTTTCTTTCCGCCAAATGGAATCAGAACGCGCATTCCAACTTCGATTTTATCCATAAAATCTTCCGGTACTTTGTATGTGAAAGTTCCTTTGAGGTTTAGCGGTAAGATTATTTGGGCGAAGTTCAAGTGTTGTTATTTTTAACGCAAAGCGCGCAAATATTTTTTTGAAATTATTGAAAATATTTTTAAGGTTCGCAAAGGCGTAAAACTCAGCGAAGAATCTTAATCAATAATCATTTATGTTTTATCAATTATGACTTATAGACCGTATAACTCTGGAAAGCCTCCTCCAAACTTCCGAATTTGCCTTTGAACTCAGAGATTGGAGAATCCTGAAGGATATTTCCTTGATGAATCAAAATCACTCTTGAACAAAGTGCTTCCACTTCCTGCATAATGTGCGTGGAGAGAATCACGGTTTTTTCTTTTCCTATTTCTTTGATAACGTTTCGGATTTCGACTATTTGATTGGGGTCGAGTCCGTTGGTCGGTTCGTCCAGGATTAATAAATCTGGTTCGTGGAGAATCGCCTGAGCAAGTCCGACACGCTGTTTGTAACCTTTGGAAAGTTGTGCTATTTGCTTGGATTTTTCGGGCGTGATTCCCACCAATTCTATCACTTCTTCTACTCTTTCTTTTTTGATGTTGTGAAGATTGGCTACAAACTGAAGATATTCTTTCACATACATCTCATTGTAAAGCGGATTGTTCTCCGGAAGGAAACCGATTTTCTTTTTGGATTCGATGTCGTTTTCTGTGATGTTCTTCTTGTCGAAGAAGATCTCTCCTTCGTCTATTTTCATGACACCTGTGATGGATTTCATCAAGGTGGATTTTCCGGCGCCGTTTGGGCCGAGAAGTCCTATGATTTCGTTGTTCGAAATACTTATATTGATATCGTTGAGCGCAATTTGCTCGCCGAATTTTTTTGTGAGTCCTGAAATTTTTAAAGACATCTATTATATTTATAAATGATGAGTGATGAATGATAATTGATTTACAAAAATATGAAAAATTACTGTGTTTTTTTTAGCGCAAAGTCCTCAATATTTTTTGAAAAGAGTCATTTGGAATATTTTATTTTTTTTATCCCGCCCTAAAATAAGTTTACACAAAACAGACTTATTATGGAAAACGTGGGAAGACCGCAAAAAAGTGTACACTACAAAGAAACCGCCGCCGAGAAGATCAAAAAACAGAGAAAGAATTGGCTGATGAGAAGCTGAAAAGCAGGGTTCTCAATATGATGATCGATAATGCATAAAAAAAACCGGAAAAGTAATCTTCCGGATCAGTATTTTAATGAATAACTTATCAAAGTATTTTAGGGCTAGTCACTTTTCTTTCTTTTAGAAATCGACTTAGCTTTCTGTTGCGCTCTATTCGCTCCAAATTTCTTAGGTGCTTTTCTTTTGCTTGGTCCGCCCATATTGACTTTCTTATTCTTAGCTTTTTTCTGGTGGAATGCAGAATCACCTTCGTTCAGTTTTGCTGTCGTCAAGAATTTCATCTTCACTTCTTCCTGTTCCGATGTGATTTTTACTTTCGAAATCGTTACAACCTCCGGGAATTCAGTTTTTTTAATCTCTTTGTCCATCAAAAGCTCAATGTCCAAAAGTTGAGTTTCTTCTTTTTTGGTATAGAAAGTAATCGCAATTCCGTCTTTGTCTGCACGGCCGGTTCTACCAATTCTATGAATATATTGCTCTGGAACCTCGGGAACCTCGAAGTTGAAAACGTGCGAAATATCCGGAATATCCAGACCTCTCGCCATAATATCTGTGGTAATTACACCTCGAAGTTCTTCATTCGTAAATTCATTCATCACTCTCAAACGAAAATTCTGAGACTTGTTGGAATGGATGACACCAAATTGATCTGGAAATTCTACATTCAGTTTTTCGAATATTAAATCGGCGTGTTTTTTATTATTAGCGAAAATCAGAATTTTTTCTAAATCCGTTTCTGTTTTAAGAAGGTGAATTAATAAATTCAGCTTGGTGTTGAAATTCTCAACCGGAACTGCAGATTGCGCAATCTTCTCCAAAGGCGTTCCTGACCTTGCCAAAGAAATCTCAATTGGGCCTGCAAAATATTCTTTCAATAAAGCATCTACAGCATCGGTCATCGTTGCAGAAAAAAGGATGTTCTGTCTTTTCTCCTTCATCATTTCGAAGATGTGCGTCAGTTGCGGACGGAAACCAAGATTCAGCATTTCATCAAACTCATCGATGATCAATTTGCTCACTTCCTTCAAAGAAATCGCATTGTCAATCGCCAGATCCATTACTCTACCCGGTGTTCCCACCAAGATGTCGCAACCGTCATTAAATAATAATTTCTGTGTATTGATATTTTTTCCACCGTAAATTCCAATCACTCTTGCGGTAAGATTCTCCGTCATTTTCGTGATCACTTCTGCTACCTGAACCACCAATTCTCTGGTTGGAACCAAAACCAAAACTGTTGGATTTCCTGTTTTGTTGTATTTCCAGGTTTTAAGGACCGGAAGCGTGTAAGCCAAAGTTTTACCTGTTCCTGTTTGGGCAATTCCCATCACATCACGACCGGAAAGTATCGGTCCGATGCTTTTTTGCTGGATAGGCGTTGGTTCGAAAAGGTTGAGATCGGCTAGTACATCCAGAATCTTTTCCGGTAAATCGAAGTCTGCAAAAGTGGTTTTCATCTGGAGAAATTTTATATTTAAAGTAATAAAGAGAAACTTAGAAAGTTGAATTTCTTTTCGGTTTCAATCGGCAAAGATAGGGATTTTGAAATCAAGATAGATTTCAGAAAAACTTCTAAAGAATTTCGGTGAGAATAATCTCGCAGATTTTACAGATTAAGCAGATTTTAAATACAAATTATTGCTAAATTAGCTTAATCTGCGAGACAAAATAAGCTTTAACCTTTTTGCTCTTCCTTCAAAACAATCCTAAAAGTTGTTCCCTTCCCAACTTCTGAATTTGCGATTCTTACATCGCCTCGATGATATTCCGTAACAACTCTTTTTGTCAAAGAAAGACCTAATCCCCAACCACGTTTTTTGGTGGAGAATCCAGGTTTGAAGGCATTTCGGATTTGTTGTTTCGTCATTCCGCTTCCCGTGTCGGTGACGTCTATGTAAACGCTTTTATTTTTTTTGTAGAGTGACATTTCCAATTTTCCTTCGCCTTTCATTGCATCAACCGCATTTTTCACAAGGTTTTCGATAACCCAGCTCATCAGAATTCTGCTGTGTGGAACTAGAACTGGTTCGTAAGTTTTCCTTAAAGTAAATTCGACTTTGGTGGAAATTCTCGATTTCAAATAATCGAAATTCTGCTGAACGGTTTCACTGATATCAAAATCATTAAGTGTCGGAATTGAACCTATTTTGGAAAATCTTTCAGAAATGGTTTTCAGTCGGTTGACATCCATTTCGAGTTCTTTTACGCCTAAACCGTTTTCGTCTTCGAGTTTCATAATCTCGACCCAGCCAATCATTGAAGAAAGTGGCGTTCCAATCTGGTGCGCGGTTTCCTTTGCCAGGCCAGCCCAAACGAAACCTTCGTCGGTTTTCTTCAATAATCTTAAAAACCAAAATGAAAAAACCAAGTAAAGCGATATAAATAACGCCAGCATAAAAGGATAGTAGCGCAGATAATTCATCAAATCAGAATTATCATAATACAAATATTGATTGTTGAAATCTGGCAGTTGAATCTCGAATGGCGGATATCTATTCTCCATTTCATTCATTTTAGACTGTAATTTGGACTTATCGCCCAAAATTTCTTCTGAAATGCCTCTGCTTTCCAACACCTCTCTTTTTTTATTGGTAACAATGATGGGCAAATCTTCATTTTCGCTAATGACATAAAGTGCCAACTCATTGAATCTCGGGTCCACATAGCTATCCTGAAGATAACGCATTGCTGTCGCCAGAGATTTGATTCGTTCGGTTTCTTTGCCTCTAAGATGCTGAATCAGGAAATTGGATGAAATAATAATCCCTGCAACAATGGAGGTCAGTATAAAATATACGACCCAGCTATTGATGCGTTTCAGAAAATTAAGTCCTTTCATTCTTGCTTATAAAACGGCAATTTAGGAATTTATTATATAAAATTAGAGGTTAGATTTTAGACATTAGAAATTAGACTGGAAATCAAGATTAATTTAGATATTTGTATTCAAAAAAAATAAAAAAATGATCACGATTCAAAATACAAAACTGAAAGCGACGTTTAATGAGCCTGGAGCAGAGTTGGCTTCCCTTATCAATCTTGAAACAGGAAAAGAAATAATATGGGAAGGCAATCCTGAATTCTGGGGCGGAAAAAGTCCAGTTTTGTTTCCGACAGTTGGTGCTTTGAAAGATGATAAGTATATATTCGAAGGAGAAACTTACGAAATGCCAAGACACGGTTTTGCAAGAAGAAGAGTTTTCACAGTGAGGGAATCTTCTGAAAATGAAATTATTTTTGAATTAAATTCTGATGAAGAATCGTTGAAAATCTATCCTTTCATATTCAGTCTGGAAGTCAGATACACTTTAATTGAAAATAAACTGACGGTTTCTTACAAAGTGAAAAATTTGTCTGAAAAAGAAATGTATTTTTCCTTAGGAGCGCATCCTGGATTTGCAATTGACACAAAGAATGGTTTGAATTACAATGATTATGAAATTGCTTTTTCTGATGATGAAAAATTGGAAACCCGTCCATTGATCGATAACCTCATCAGTAACGAAACTCAAACCATTGAACTTGAAAATAAAACTCTTCCATTATCTTACGAATTATTCTCCAAAGATGCATTGGTAATGACCACGATGAAAAGCAGAGAATTGATTTTGAGAAATAATAAGAATAATCGTAAAGTCATTTTTTCGTTTTCAAATTTTCCTTACTTCGGGATTTGGGCAGCTAAAAATGCGGATTTTGTTTGCCTTGAACCTTGGCAGGGAATTGCGGATTTGGAAAATCATGATCAGGAATTGACTGAGAAATTTGGGATTCTAAAATTGCAACAGAATGAAGATTGGAAAGCGCATTGGGCAGTTGAGATTGAGTAAATGAAAAAGTGTCAGAAAATTTCTGACACTTTTTTATATACTTTACAAAGTTTCCTTCAACCAATCAAAGAATTCTCTCTGCCAAACCAAACCATTTTGTGGATGTAGAACCCAGTGGTTTTCGTTCGGGAAATAAAGGAATTTGGTTTTCAAACCTTTCAGTTTTGCAGCTTGGAAAGCTTCCTGACCTTGCTCGTAAGGAACCCGGAAATCTATTCCGCCTTGGATGACCATAATCGGTTTATTCCATTTGTCCACAAAATTACTCGGATTGAATTCCGAATAAGCTTTCGGAGTTGGTTTCTGCCAATAGTTTCCACCTAAATCCCAGTTAGCGAACCAAAGTTCTTCAGTCGTTCCATACCAAGATTTCATATCAAACAAACCATCGTGTGCAATAAAAGTTTTGAATCTGTTCTCGTGAACGCCAGCCAGCATAAACACAGAATATCCGCCATAACTAGCACCTACAGCCGCTACTCTATTCCCATCTACATAAGGCAATGTTTTTGCAAAATCGGTTGCTGACAAATAATCTTTAATCGGTTGTCCACCCCAATCGCCACTGATCTCTTCATTCCATTTTACGCCCCAGCCCGGCATTCCTCTTCTGTTTGGCGCCACTACGATATAACCGTTTGCTGCCATCAAAGCGAAGTTCCATCTTGTAGAGAAAAACTGGGTCAATCCAGATTGGGGTCCACCTTGGCAATAAACTAGAGTTGGGTATTTTTTATTCGGGTCAAAGTTTGGCGGATAATGGAACCAAACGCCCATTTCTTTTCCGTCCGTTGTTTTTACCATTTTAAGTTCAGATCTTCCTTGAACCAATTTGGAATAATTATCTTTATTAATGTCTGTAATTTGTTTCAATAAACCTTTTGCATCTACTTCGAACAAATCCGCATTGTGGTTGATGTCGGTTTTTGTGACCCAAAGTTTGCCTTTGTTCTCCAAAACAACATCGTTGATATCAAAATCGCCTTTTGTGATTTGTTTTACGGTTTTGTTTTTAATATCAACAGAAAACAGCTGTTTTGTCCCTCTGAAAGCCGAAGTGAAATAAATCAATTTGGAATCGGAAGCCCATTTTACATCGCCCGTCACACTTTCGTCCCAAGCTTTTGTCAAATTGGTTTTTGATCTGGATTTCCAATCCATAATTACGATATCGTTTTTATCTGCCTCGAAACCATCTCTTTCCATAGAATTCCACAAGAGAAGTTTCCCATCATTACTGAATTTCGGGTTTACATCGTAACCTTTCATTCCTTCTGTTAAATTCACAGTTTTTCCGGAAGCAAGATTGTAAGCAAAAATATCTGTGTTGGTGCTTTGAGCATAGTCGGAACCTGATTTTGCTTTCGTTACATAAAGTAGTTCTGAGGAATCCGGACTCCAGACAAAATCTTCTGCTCCACCAAATGGTTTTTGTGGCGAATCAAACGCTTTTCCTTCCAACAAATCTTTTGCAAATTCTGCAGTCTCTGTTGTATTGACTACGAAAACGTGATTGTAAGAACCTTCGTTCCAAGCGTCCCAATGGCGGTGGTTGAGATCTGTGTAGATTTGAGCCGTTGTTTTTGGTAAATCTTTGTATTTATCTTTCCCAAGAAGATTTTCGATATGAACGGCCTTACTAAAAGCCACTTTTTTACCGTCCGGAGAAATCACAATGTTATCAACTTCGCCAACATCATAAAATTCTGCCCAAGTTTTCCCGGAATCTTTTGACAAGAAAATCTTATTATTTTCTAAAGCGTAAATCCCATTATTATCCCATTGGATCAAGCTTTTCTTTCCTAAATCAATTTTCGTTGATTTTCCAGAAATGTCAAGCCAAAAAGCTTCGGAATCTGATTTTTCTGTTTTAAGATCTGTTTTGCTGATTTTGTAAATCATAGAAGAATTATCCGGCGAAACGGACTGAACACCAAGACGATTGAGCGTCCACATTATTTCCGGTGTCATGACCTGTTGTGCATTCATCATAAAAGGCGCGGTTGCTGCTGCAACTATGAAATGTTTGATTTTCATCTGTTTATAATTATCATTTAGAAAAAACTCGGACGAAGGTATTAAATTATTATGTAAATTTGAGGATAACCAATTAAAACTAATTTTTATGAAAAAACTTTTACTCTTTTCCTTAGTGACCTTCTTTCAATTGTATTTTACTCAGATTCTGTTTGAACCTTATGTCAATCACAGTTATCAATCCTACACTGCTACCCTGAAAGGCAATGGTACAATTTACTATACAACTGACGGATCCGATCCAACTATCAATTCCGCATCAGGGTATCAGAATGTAAATCTCACAATAAGCTCGAACACACTTGTAAAAGCGAGATTAAAAAACTCTGCCGGTCAGCTTTCAGATAATATTGAATCAAAAAATTATTATTATGGGGAATTACCTTCCAAAACAGTTTATTTCAAACCTCCAACCAATACCAATTGGAATACCAATAATGTTTGCGTCTGGCCATCAAGAATTGATCCAGGAACTCTGGTCGATTATACCATTGCACAATCAATGATCAATGCTGACTGTGAAGGATGGTATAAATACACATATCCATTTTATAAAGCAGGATTCACTTTTTCCAATTGTAAATTCTCATACTTAGACCCTCTTCATCAAAGTACACCGTTTATCGAAACAGAGGAAACACTTTTCTATGATTTTACCGAAGGTCCAATTTCCAATCCGCCTGCGTGTCTTTTAGCCGTAAGTGATCCTTCTAAAAAAGTAGCAGTTGTAAAAATATTTCCAAATCCTGTTCAAGATTATGTGAATATAGAATCTGATAAAAACTTCATCGCTTACGAAATTATCGATGAAAACGGAAAACTGATTTCAAGCAAAGATTTCAAAGGGAGTAAAATTGATATTAGCAATTTGAAGACAGGTGTTTATTTTGTCAAACTAAAAACATTAAGCAACGAAACTAATATTGTGAAGTTTATTAAGAAATAAGTTTTTATTTATTGATTTATAATCCCTATATTTGCGCTTCAAAATTTATTATTAAGACAATACTATGAGCACAATATTTACGCTGTTTATGATTCTAATTATCATCGCTAGCATTTTATTAGTTATCATCATCATGGCGCAAAATCCAAAAGGAGGTGGACTTTCCGGAACTTTCGGAGGTGCTTCTGCTGCTAACTTCGGGGTTCAGAGAACCAATGATTTTATGGAGAAAGCGACTTGGACATTGGGAGCTACAATTGTAGTTTTGATTTTCCTAAGCATTATTTTGACAGGGAAGCCATCGCAAACAGCACCTTCAATTCCTACTCCGGTGAAATCTGAAGCTCCTGTAAAAGCTCCTGCAACGCAAGCACCAGCAACTAAGTAATAAAAACTTATTTATAAAACAAAAACGCTTCCAAATCTGGAAGCGTTTTTTGTATGGTTTCAAGAAAACTTTTTCTCATCGAAGCATTTTTTCATCAATACTTGGAAACAATCTCCCATATCGTCTGAAGCTCTGCAAATCGCATTTTCTAACATATTCCTAACTTGTTTTTCTGTAACACCTGCTTCTGTCCAACTTTTCCCTGACGTGTAAGAATTGAGAATGAAAGGCATGATCCTATCTATTGCGCAAGCGAAAATGGCATCTGGCGTTTCTTCTTCCTCAAATTCTATCCATAGATTGTAGAACTCTGAAGAAAGTGGCTCATCCAAAATCCCGAATATCTTTTTGGCAGCGATTTTTTCTCTTTCGAATTTTCCCTTCATCCCTTCTTCATCAAAAAGGAAAGTATCGCCTGCATCTATTTCTACCAGATCATGAATGGACAACATCCTGATGACCCTGAGTAAATTGATCTCCTTGTTTTTTTTGGCATAAGGAAAGAGAACCTGGGCCAAAATGATGATCTGCCAACTGTGTTCTGCGGTGTTTTCTCTTCTGGAATCGTCTGCGTTGTAATTTCTTCTTTGGACATTTTTCAAGGCATCAACAGCCAGGATGAAATCTATTTCTTTTTGTATCTTCATTTTTAAATTTATAATTCAGTTCCAGCTTCTACTTCGTATGGTTCTTTGCTTTTTTCGAAGATTTTTGTAAGTTCTGAGCCTTCTGTGGTAACCCTGTTCCCGATTCTTCTGATCCAGTTGCCTTCTCTTAATCCAACGACTTTGATATCATTCTGAGTCAGAAATTCTTTGATCCTGGTTTCTCTAGTCTCGCCATTATGTTTGATCTCGGGATTTGGATCTAGATAATGCGGATTGATATTGAATGGGACCAGTCCCATACAATCAAAGCTGGGTGGATAGACAATCGGCATATCATTGGTGGTTTTCATATTGATTCCGCCAATGTTGCTTCCTGCACTGCAACCGAGATAGGGTTTTCCTAATTGTATATTTTCTTTCAGAACTTTCATTAATCCAAACTCGTGCAAAGTTTTTACCAATAGAAATGTGTTCCCTCCGCCCGTGAAGAATCCGTGGGCAGAATGGATGGCTTCTACTTTATCTTCGAACTCGTGGAGGCCTTTGACATTGATATCGATGGTGGAGAAAAAATCTTTGGCTTTCTGAGCGTAATCTTCATGTGAGATGCCTCCGGGTCTGGCGAATGGGATGAAGATGATTTCTGTGATTCCTCCGTATAGTTTGACGAGTTCGGGTTTGAGGTATTCCAGATATTGTCCGCCGAAGAGTGTGGATGTGGATGCGAGGATGATATTCATTGGGTAATAGTTGATAGTTGATAGTTGATAGTTGATAGTTGATAGCAAATTTCGGGAATGTTTTATTAATGGGGATATTATTTTTCGCGGATTTGGCGAATCAAGCCTATTTTATTGGATTATCTTTACATAGTTATTTATGTGTATATTATTACAACCGCCAAGGGTAAAAGTATGATTGCCACTGGTAATATAACTGACATTGCTCATATTACGTTTTACATCAATTTATGCAAAAAAGCCCGCAAAATGAATTGCGGGCTCAAATAAATTTGATTTGATATGAAGAAAAAAGAAATTTTATAATCCTGACCAACCTGTAGCCCAAGATGGTAAAGACAAGAAGCTACCTGCACCTGTTGCGTCTGCTTTTTCTGTGTAAGTTCCAGCAGCAGCAGGCTGAGCTGTAGATCCTGCAGCTGAAGCAATGGTAACTGCTTTTGTAGTTACGTTATCGAATCTGATGTTTGTGAATTTGTTTTTACCGTTTAGGTTGGCGATTGTAGCATCGTGCTGGATAGTGATAGCCGTAGCCCATCCGGAGAATACTACATTGTCTAAAGTTGCTCCTGTACCAACTCTGAACAAGTTAGTCCCTGCTCCCTCGTTATCTGTAGTTGCAAAACCGATGAAGGTTGCATTTTTGATAGTCGGGTTTGACATTGGAGTAGCATTGTTGTTACTTGTATTGTTGTCTGCTTCTATCCCTCTGTTTCCAATAGTGGCAGAAGTTCTTCTTGCGAAAATGTTTGTAGCAGTTCCGTTCCAACCTTCTGTCCAGTCAAAAGCATCATCATCATTGTTATTAGAAACGATGTTGCTAACGTTTACTGTACCTCCGAAGAATTCGATACCGTCATCTGCTCCGTCGATTACTGATACACCGTCGATTTTAGTCCCGTTACCGACTCCGAATAATGATAACCCGTTGTATTCTTTGGTATCGCTAAATCTGGCACCAGCCCATCTGATTTGAGTATAAGTGATAGAACCACTATTATCCGCTACTTCTGTACCACCGTAAGTTAAACTAGCCACTTCAGAAGTTGCAGTTGAACCGGCGTTGATAGGTGCTTTTCCACAGATCACGATACCTCCCCAATCCGCTTTTGCAGGTGTAGCTGCACCAGAAGTGAAGATGACAGGGTTTGCAGCAGTTCCGTTTGAGAAAATCTTACCGCCTTGTGCAACTGCCAAATAAGTTGAAGTTCCACCAGTACAAACGATTCTTGTACCTGCAGGGATCGTAAGTTCTGCTCCGTTGTTTACAATCAGAGCTCCAGTCATCTTGTAAGTAACAGATGCGTCTAGAACTAATTTGTCTCCTGAGTTCAAAGTTCCTTTGAAGTTATTAGCATCAATCGTCACATTGCTAGGATTAGGAGTGATCGTAGTATCATCGTCTGAAGAACAAGAGTTGAAAACGGCTACTGTAGTAAGTGATAATGTGCAAATTACAAATGCACTTGAGATTAACTTTTTCATTTTAAATTGATTTATAGATTATTTTTAATATTAGAATTTGTAGGCCACATTCATCCCGATGATCTGGCCTCTTTTATAGTTGTATGTTACTGAGTTGATTTCGTTTTGTTGAACTCTTTTCATCTCAGGATTAAGAAGGTTTTTCAGTGTAATGCCAAGGTCTATCTTGCTATTGAAATTAAATCTTGCTGTAAAATCTAACAAGTTTATAGGCTTCTGCTCTATATTCCCCAATAAACTCGTACTGATGGAGTAGATATAGTTTCCTACATAAGAATATGACACTACAAAATCCATTGTGTTATTCTGACCAAATTTGTGACTGAGACCAATGTTGGCATTGGCCACAAAATCTGTGGCACCTTGTAACTTGTCTTCTGTGACATCAAAGTTTACTGCAATTTCGTTTTCTTTTGCTACTTTGTCTTTATCTAATTCTGCCTTGGAATCCATATAGGTAGCGTTTACGAATGTGTAAAGCTTGGACCCGCTGCCGAAACTGAAAATATCTTTTCTAAGTTCTGCCTCTATACCATAGACATAAGCCCAGGCTCCTGCATTGAGGTAAGAGAAATATGGGTCTGATGAGTTTATAAAGGTCTTGGATATTGGATTTTGAATATATTTTCCAAAACCTGTTACAGAGATCACTTCTCCAGATTTAGGGAAATATTCCCATTTCAAATCCAAATTATTATTATCAGACGGTCTAAGGAAAGGATTTCCTTGAGTGGTCTCTGTAATATCTATGTAGATGTAGGGCGCCATCTCCTTCAACTGTGGCAAAGTATAAGTTCTGGAAGCTGCCAACCTTAGGTTTTGTTTATCATTAACAGAGTATTTTATGTTAACAGCGGGTAGAAATTTATTATAATTTTTCTCGATGTTATAGTATTCAGCGCTTTGGTAATATGTTTTATAGTTGATTTGCCACTCTACATACTGTCTGACCTTGTCATATCTGGCACCTAACTGTACCATTAATTGGTCTGAAAATTTATAATCTACGTTAGCAAAACCTGAGTTGATATCTTGATCACCATTGTAAAGAATAGGAACCAATTCCGAAGCTGCTCCAAAATTACTTGAGATATCAAAAAAACCTTTGGCATAATTGTATGAATTGAAAATTGCATCTACATTATTTGGGTCTGTGATTTTGATGGGGTCTGAAATATCATTTCTCCATTTAAAATCCATCTGTTTTGAGAAGAATGTTCTTTTCTTAAATCTTCCTTGATAGCCTACTGCAATTTTTGATTGATCTTTCAGGTCATAACTCAACGTGATATTGCCTGTATATTCTTTATCATCCAAATTATCATAGTATCTATTGTTGAATCCGGTTTCTCTGGTTGCAGAGTAAGTATTCTCTGCATCATTATTTTTCACCAAAGTATTGGTGATTCTGTCTGGTCTTTGGCTATTAAGATAATTGTACGCCGCAATCCAGTTAAGTGAAAATTTTTCTCCAAATTTATGATCACCGCCTAACTGATTTACCAAAACATTGGTCACTTTGAAATCTGCTCTTCTTACATAAGCACCACCATCTTCTGCATAATCCCTTAACTTTCCTTCGTAGATTCTAGCTTCTTGGCTGGTAGAGTGGATATAGTTTGTGATCCATTTCAATTGGTGGTTTGGATTGATTTTGTAGAATAAATTCAACAATCCTGTTGTATTGGTAGAGTAAGCGTATTTCTGAACCTTATCGAAAGATTTCAGCATGGTCTGCTGTCCTCCAAACTGTCCTTCTGAACCTTCTCTGTAAGAAAAATCATTACTAAAACCTGCGAAAGCAAAAGTATTCAGCCTGCCTTGTTCGCCGATTTTGAAAGATTTCCCACCTTGCAGATTCATACCTGTGTTAATGGGCATGGTCATAGATGGACCGAAGGTATCTTTGAAATTCCAGCTTGTTTTGTAATTATATCCTGAAAGTGGATTAGCAGGAACTTTTTGTACTTTGGTTCCGAAGAAATTAGGACCTTCCTGCAACAGGAATTTATCTGTTTTAGAATTCTGAAGGTTGTAACCGCTCTCCATCCCAAAAGTGATATATCCTTTACCAGAATATTCTTTTGAAACAACATTGATATTTGCACCACCGAAATCTCCCATCAATCTAGGATTGAAAACTTTTTCTAGAGAGATAAAGTCGATAACATCTGTTTTCAGTAATGAAAGATCGATATTCTTATTTTCCGGATCATCGGATGGCATTACCAGACCGTTCAAAGTAGTGGCATTGTAACGATCAAGCAATCCTCTAACAGCAATTGTGTTTCCGCCTTCTTGTTTTACAGTTCCGGTAGCTTTGGTAACAGCAGTAGCAACATCGCCAACACCTTGTTTGGATAATTGGACCGCTCCTACTCTTTCGATAACCTCTACAGATTTTTTCTGTACTTGGATCAGGTTAGCCTCTGTACCTTTTTTGGTCGTTCCGATGATTTTCACCTCATCGATCTTCTTTTCACCCTTTAGTGTATCTTGGGCAGATTGTGCCAACAAAACTGTGGTTGACATACAAAGAAACAAAGCACTAATGCTTATAGTTTTTGCTTTCATTTTTTACTTTCCTTTTTTCTTCGTTGCCAAAGAAATGCTTTGAAAAGCAATTGGAATGTATAGGAAATTTTAAATATTCTTTAACATCCTATTACGAAAAACGATATTATGTTAAATGAACTTTAACAGGTTAATGAGTTTTAAAAGTCTGTTCATTATTTGTTAAATTTGCAGTAGATAATTTTTACTGAAAAAACTTTCGAAAACAATCAAATCTTCTGATATCAACGGTTTACAGTTTTAAGCATCCGTTAACATTAAAAAATTCCCAAAATCGACACTCAAAATGGATTTTACACAGGCAATAGAAACTTTACAATCCGGCGGAACCATACTTTACCCGACCGATACCATCTGGGGAATCGGATGCGACGCTACTAATGTAGAGGCGATAAAAAAGATTTTTGATATCAAGAAAAGAGAGCAAAACAAATCTCTTATTATATTAGTAGAGTCTGAAAAACGCCTTCAAGATTTGGTAGATGTTCCGGAAATGGCGTGGCAGATAATGGATGTGAGCGAAAAACCTGTTACGATAGTTTACGAAAATCCAAAGAATCTTCCCAAAGAATTATTGGCAGAAGACGGAAGTGTCGGAATCCGGATCGTAAAAAATGATTACTGCAAAAAACTGATCTCAAAACTCAACAAACCTCTCGTTTCAACTTCAGCTAATTTGAGCGGACAAAAATCGCCAATGAAATTCAGTGATATTTCAGAAGAGATCAAAAACGCCGTAGATCATATAGTAGAAGAATTTCACGACAAAGTTTCGGAATATCCGGGATCTTCCGTGATCAAGGTATGGGACAACAACCGCATCAAGATCTTGAGAGAATGATCCTTTTAATATTACCCTCTCAGACCACCACCCGTTCCTCATGCATCCTGTCAAAATAGCTTCCCAGAGATAAGATATGGTCATGATTCACCGGATTGATGTACCGTAGGAACATTTGCTCCGTACTGTGACCGGTGGCTTCCACAGCAGCCGTGTGGGGATGTTGCCATAGAAGCTGGTGGCGAAGCTGTACCTCCCGATATGACTGCTGATGACCTCCCACTTTTCGGTCTGTATGTGTTTGGTCTTGTATCCGATGTATTTTCTTGTTTTTATAGACTCATTGATTTGTGCAAGCTTTGCTATTTTTTTGATCTTCTCTCTACTCTATCCGCAGTCACATCTAAACTGGAGATAGTCACCCATTATATTAAAAAACCGGCGGATGACCTTTTGCAAGACCATCCGCCGGAAAATAAACTATGAAAAAAAACTACTTTTTGTACTTACTCTATCCTCAAAATAAATACCGAATGCATTTCGAAGACATTATTTCCTGATTTCCAATTCTATCTCGAAATTAAAAGTCAAAATGTCCTGATTATTAATCATTTGAGCCTATTACCGTATTTTTCCGATATAATAGTTTACCCTGAACTTGTCGAAGTGCCCATCTTCATTATGAATCAGGACTACAATAAGGATAACTGTTGCTATCGTTTACGCAGCTTCGGCATAGTAGAACATTTTCACAAAAGAATTATCTTTGCAACCATTGTTGCTTTTTGCACATATTAAAGAATTATTTAATGCTGATCAACCTCAACCAAAATAAAAACCTAAAACTTTTCAAAATCATTTCTGAAGTTGCTGACAGAAACGGACAATCCGTTTTTGTAGTTGGCGGATTCGTAAGAGATCTGCTGATGCAAAGAAAAGCACCAACCGATATTGATTTTGTTACAGAATCCAGCGGAATAGAACTTGCGGAAAGTATTGCTCAAGAAATAGACCCAAAAACCAAAGTTGCGGTTTTCAAAACTTACGGAACGGCGATGTTTCGTTACAAAGATTTGGAACTGGAATTTGTGGGTGCCAGAAAAGAAAGTTATAGCGAGGATTCCAGAAAGCCATCCGTGGAAATCGGAACGATTGAAGATGACCAAAAACGCAGAGATTTCACAATTAATGCAATGGCTATTTCCCTTAACAAAGAGAACTTCGGAGAACTGATCGACCCATTTGGTGGAATGCAGGATTTGTCTAATAAAATTCTCAGAACGCCGCTCGAACCTCATCAGACCTATTCCGATGATCCTCTGAGAATGATGAGAGCCATCAGATTTGCGACAACTTTAGATTTCGAAATCGAAGAAAAATCCCTCAAAGCCATTAAAGAAGAAGCTGAGAGAATGAAAATCGTTTCGATGGAACGCATAATGGTAGAATTCAACAAAATAATGCTTTCTGACAGACCTTCAAAAGGATTAAAACTATTAGAAGAAACTTCACTTTTACAATATATCCTCCCAGAACTTACTGCTCTGAAAGGCATCGAAGATATTGATGGACAAACTCATAAAGACAATTTCTATCATACTTTGGCAGTTGTAGATAATATTACCGAGAGTACAGATAAGCTTTGGCTTCGTTGGTCAGCGCTGCTCCACGATATTGGAAAAGCACCGACGAAAAAGTTTGTAGAAGGAATAGGCTGGACGTTTCACGGTCACGAATTTCTGGGCTCCAAAATGATAAAGTCAATCTTCAAACGATTGAAACTTCCACTCGGGCAAGAACAAAAATATGTTGAAAAACTCGTGAGAATGCACGCCAGACCAATTGCTTTGATTACGGATGATGCGTCTGATTCGGCTTTGAGACGTTTGCTTTTTGATTCCGGAGAAGATCTGGAAGACCTCTTCAAACTTTGCAAATCCGACATCACGACCAAAAATTATTCTAAGCAATCCCGTTTCAAAAAGAACTTTGAATATGTCGCACAAAAAATAAAAGAAGTTGAAGAGAAAGACCAAGTTCGAAATTTCCAACCACCGATTTCCGGTGAAGAAATTATGGAATTATTTGGATTAAATCCTGGCAGAGAAATCGGAATTCTGAAAGAAAAAGTAAAGGAAGCAATTCTTGAAGGCGAAATTCAAAATGACAAAACCGAAGCGAGAGAATTTGTGATTAATGAAGCTGAGAAATTGGGATTGACCATTAAATAATTATCCCATCTAAAATAGCATCAGAAAACAAATGCTGAAAGAAAGTATTTATATTTACAACAACAAAAGACCACAAAACCTTGGAAACAAGGCATAAAAAAACCGGAAAAGCAAAATCTTCCGGATCAGTATTTTAATTAATAACTTGTCAACTTATTTTAGGACTAGTCAGTTTTTCTCACAATTCAAATATTCCTTTATTAATTCAAAATCTGATGAAAACTCCACAGATTGTTTTTCCTTTCTATTGAAAGCTTCGAGCTTTTCAGGGATTTCGATTTTCTCTTTCAAGACCTCTTCTACGACTTCCACAAACTTCGCAGGATGAGCCGTTTCCAATAAAACACCAACAAAATCTTCATCTGATTTTTCCGAATATTTCTCCAATCCCAAATAAGCAACTGCACCGTGCGGGTCCAAAGTATAACCGAAGTCGTTCTTGACTTTTATCATCGTCTCTTTTGTTTCTTCATCCGAAAAAGAATAAGATTCAATTTCTTTTTTAAATTCTGAAACGTCATTATTAAATAGGTCTTTCAACCTTTCAAAATTGCTTGGATTGCCGACGTCCATTGCGTTGCTGATAGTTTGTTTCGAAGGTTTCGCTTCGTAATTTCCTGTTTCAAGATAATTAGGAACTACATCATTTGCATTGGTTGAAGCTATAAATTGATGAATCGGAAGTCCCATCTTCTTGGCAAAAAGTCCAGCTGTCAAGTTCCCAAAATTCCCGCTCGGAACTGAGAAAACAATTGGTTTTCCCAATTTTTGAAGTTGAGCAAATGCCCAGAAATAATAGAATGATTGCGGAATCAATCTTGCGATATTGATGCTGTTCGCCGATGTCAAAGTGAATTTCTGATTCAGTTCTTCGTCGGACAAAATCTGTTTTGCCAAAGCCTGACAATCGTCAAAAGTACCATCGATTTCCAAGGCTTTGATATTTCCACCCCAGGTTGTTAATTGCTTTTCCTGCAACGGACTTACTTTTCCTTTTGGGTAAAGAATGTAAACTTCAATTCCAGGAACATTGAAAAACCCAGAAGCCACTGCACTTCCCGTGTCTCCGGAAGTCGCAGCAATGACTTTCATTGGTTTACCTTCTGAGAAATAAGCCATCATTCTCGCCATAAATCTTGCACCAACATCTTTGAAAGCCATCGTTGGACCGTGAAATAATTCCAGCGAATAAATATTATCCGAGATTTTCACAGCCGGAATTTCGAAGTTCAGAACTTCATCGATGATTTCTTTTAAGCTTCCATCGGAAATAGATTCGCCCAAAAATTCTTTTGCTACTCTGAAACCGATTTCTTGAAGTGTTAGGTTTGGTAAATTTTCAAAAAACTCAGCGTTAAGTTGCGGAATATATTCCGGCATAAAAAGTCCGCCGTCATCTGCTAATCCTTTTAGGATGGCCGTTTTTATATTGGTTTCTTCTTGTTGTCTTGTTGATATGTATTTCATTTTTGATTTTAAAATGGTTAAAAAATTGAACGCAAAGTCCGCAAAGATTTTTTGATTCTTATTGAAAATATTTTTAGGTTCGCAAAGGCGCTTACGCCCGGCAAAGAAATTAAATTTTAAAGTTCTTTTGCCATTCCGTAGGAATCTCAACAGTTTAGATTCCTACGGAATGACAAAATTATGTCTGATGACAAAACTTGTTTTATGTTGAATCTGCAACCCGACTTGAGTGGAAATCCTTTTTTGTGGCTGGAAAAGCTTTGTCCAAAAAGATTGACTTCGTCGAACCACCTCGCCAGGTTTGGTAACGGAAAGCGGAAATAGTTGCTCAAATAATTCTAATTGATAACTCGCGCGCCTTCATCGTTGATTTTTGTGACGAAAGATTCGCTTTCTATATTTTTTTGATTGAGCAATTCTTTAATTTTTTGAGAAATAACTTGTGCAGTTTCCTTCTTTTCGCACAAAGCAAAAACCGACGGGCCGGAACCGGAAATCCCAAAACCAATCGCGCCATTGTCTAAAGCCAGTTGTTTCATCTCATAAAAATACGGAATCAACATCGCGCGAACAGGCTCTATGATGACATCCTCGAGACTTCGGCTGACCAAACCAAGGTCGTTGGTGCAAAATCCGGCAACCAGTCCGGCGATATTTCCCCATTGTTGAACGGCGGATTTCAGGCTGATTCTTTCCTTGATGATTTTCCTCGCCTCGCCTGTCGGAACGTCGACGTGCGGATGAACGGAAACCACCGACAAATCCTTTGGATAAGGTAATTTTAAAGCATCCAAAGGTTCATAACTTCTGACCAAAACCATTCCACCCAAAAGTGCCGGCGCCACATTATCGGCGTGTGCATTTCCGCAGGCGATTCGCTCCCCTTCCATTGCGAGTGGTAACAATTCCTGTCGTGAAAATGGTTTTCCCATCAACTCATTGATGGCGACCAAAGCTGCAACACTACTTGCTGCGCTGGAACCCATTCCGCTGTTGAGTGGCATTTTTTTGTAAAGTTCAATATCTATTCCTTGATTTGAATTTATCTTTTCCAAGAACAATCTGATGACGTGGGAAACGACATTTTTCTCCGGATCTTTTGGCAGTTTTCCACCATCTCCTTCGATCTTTGTGATGGTGATTTTTTTGGAATCGTTTTTCGTCAGGATAATTTCGTCACCCGGTTCATCGATGGCAAAGCCTAGAATATCATAACCACAAACGACGTTTGCGACTGTTGCGGGAGCGAAAACTTTTATTGTATTTAAAGACATAGTTTCTTTAATGATTGATGAATGATTTATTGCGCTGTAACTCTTACCAAATCTGCGAAAACTCCGGCGGCGGTAACTTCTGCGCCCGCGCCTGGACCTTTTACAACCAAAGGCGTGTTTCTGTATCGCGCAGTTGTGAATGAGATAATATTATCGCTTCCTGACAATCCGTAAAATGCGTGATTTGCGTCAACCATTTTCACTTCGATATTGATTTTTCCGTCTTTCAGAATTCCAATTAATCTAAGTTTTTGACCTGAGTTTGCCGCTTCATTTTTGAATGATGAAAAGTAAGGTTCGTTTTTCTCAAGCTCTTCATAAAAACTCGGAATCGAATCTGCTTTGAGGCAAGCTTCTGGTAGGAAATCTTTGATATCAACATCGGACATTTCCAAAGGCAAGCCAATTTCTCTTGCAAGAATCAGCATCTTTCTGGAGAAATCCATACCGTTCAAATCGTCTCTTGGGTCGGGTTCTGTATAACCTAATTCCTGCGCCGTTCTTACCACTTCTGCAAAGGTTTTGTCGCCAACATAATTATTAAAAATATAAGAAATAGTTCCTGACAAAATGGCTTCGATTTTCAGAATTTCGTCACCGGAAATCCAAAGGTCATTCAGTGTTTTGATGATTGGAAGTCCAGCGCCGACATTAGTTTCATATAAGAAATTAACATTGTTCTTTTTCGCCAGTCTTTTGAATTTGCTGTACTGCTCGTAACCTGCAGAATTGCCTTTTTTATTGCACGTTACAATCGATATATTTTTATTAAAAAACTGCGGATAATGGCTCACAACCTCTTCACTTGATGTATTATCAACAAAAACCAGATTAGGTAAATTCTTGCTTGAAATTAGATTAATAAATTCTTCCAGATTTGCTTTTTGAGAATTAATTTTAAGAATATTCAAATCAAAATCAGATTCCGGATTGTCAAATATTTTCATTTCTCTGCTGTTGGAAATTCCTACAACATTGATTTTAATCTGATGATTTTCCTCAAGATTTTTCTGTTCTCTTTCCAATTGTCGGAACAATTCTTTCCCGATATTTCCTGTTCCTGCAAACATCACATTGAAGGTTTTGACAGGCGAAAGTAAGAGCGAATCATGGACAACATTCAAGGCTTTTGAAAGTTCATTTCGTTCAATAACGGCAGAGATATTAAGTTCTGATGAGCCTTGCGCAATCGCAATAATATTGATCCCATTTTTGCCCAAAGCACTGAAAAACTTTCCGCTTACACCTCTCGTTTTTTTCATATTTTCTCCAACTACGGAAAGAATACTCAGCTCATTATCGAACTGTGGTTCATCAATTTTGTTGGCATTAATCTCGAATTCAAATTCTTCACGGATTGCTTTTTCAGCTTTTTTCTCATCATCAAAATTGACGACAAAAGAAATACTGTGCTCCGAACTTGCTTGGGTAATTAGTATGACATTGACATCATATTTTGCCAACGCATTGAACAATCTTCCGCTGAAACCTTTCATCCCAATCATTCCATTTCCGGTGATATTGACCAAACAAGTTTTCTCGATGGAGACAATTCCTTTGATTAGACCTTTTGAAATTTCGGATTTTTGATGAATCAAAGTTCCTGGATTTTCAGGATTAAAAGTGTTTTTGATGTAAATCGGAATTTGACTTTCGATGGCTGGAATCATCGTTGGCGGATATATCACTTTTGCTCCGAAATAGGACATTTCCATCGCTTCCTGATAGCTGAGTTCCGGTTGAGAAAAAGCATTTTTCACCAATCTTGGGTCGGCTGTCAAAAAGCCATCAACGTCTGTCCAGATTTGGATCTCGTCGGCTTTCAAACATGAACCAAGAATTGCCGCAGTATAATCTGAACCGCCTCTGCCAAGCGTTGTTGTATCTTGATTTTCATCTTTTGATATGAAACCCGTGACCACATAAATTTGATTTTCGGGATTCCAGTTCTTTAATTTTTCATTGGTTTTAGAAAAATCGACAGAAGCATTTCCGAAGTTGGAATCTGTAACAATCAATTCTCTGGCATCTTTGTAATTGGCAGGAAAATCCTCCGACTGAAGATAGGTAGCGATGATTTTACTTGACAACTGTTCGCCGTAAGACAACAATCTATCTTTGATTCTTCCTGACAATTCGCCTAAATTCTTGACACTGAACAGAATATCCTCAATCTCATTGAAGCTCACTTTTACCAGCATCAATAATGGATTCTGCATCGTTCTTGGCAGCAATCCTGAGATAATCTGATAATGTTTGTCTTCCGAAGATTTCAGGATTTCCGAGAAATCGTTTTGTGCCAATGCTTCTTCTGCAGCTAGTAACAAAGAATTTGTAATTCCTGAAAAGGCTGAACAAACAACTATTAAAGGTTCATTTTTATTGAATTCTCTTTCAATTATTAATTTTACATTCTTCAATGCATCCAAACTTCCGACTGAAGTTCCCCCAAATTTTAATACTTTCATTTGTATTTTAGTTATTGTTTTAAAACAAAAAAGCCTTTCTGGAAATTCAGAAAGGCTTTTGTTAATTATTTATATTTTAAAATATCACAAACATACCTTTCTGCAACTATTAATTGTAGTTGTTGTAGAAATGGTGGTTGTGGTTGTGAAAATCATTATCGTTTTGTAAATCTGTTACGAAAGTATGAAAACATTTCTCATCTGCAAATTTTCATTCAATAATTTTTGGATTAATTTAATTTCACATGAACTTAATTATGATTTAATCAAATGTGTTGGTGAATAGCCAAATTGTTTTTTAAAGGCAAATGAAAAATGTGAAAGATTCTCAAATCCGATTTCGTAATAAACATCGACAGGTTTTTTATTTTTTTCTGCAAGTTCATAATGTGCCAATTCCAGACGTTTTTTGGTAAGCCATCTTTGTGGTGTTGCGTTGAAAGCATTAAAAAAATCCCGCTTAAAAGTTGTCAAACTTCGTCCTGTCAGATATCCGAATTTCTCCAGAGACATATTGAACATAAAGTTCTTTTCCATAAAAGCAACCAAATCAATTTTTCCTGGTTCATCATAGTTATTCAGCACAGAATCTATGGTTCCATCAATGGTTCTGAGAATATTAATCGCTTCATTAATTTTCAGCGAAGCAATATTTTCGGGGAAGTTATTTTGGATTTCAAAATAGGGAATCAGTGAAGCCAGGCAACTTTCCAACAATGGATGTTTCTCAAAACTGATTATTTTTTCTGTTTTTATTTTTGATTTTGTATGATTTTCAGCATAAAATTCCCTAAGTCGTTTTGACGACAGATGCATGGCAACCGCTTTGTGTGGTAATCCATCTTTTGGATAATTGATGATCGTCGCAAGTTGATTTCGTGGAATCAAAAAAGTGCTTCCTGCACCGAAAATAAAACGCTCGTCCGCCTGAATAATTTTGGTCTCTCCAGAAATCAGCCAAACCAGCAAATGGTCGTCAAATGCAGCTTCGGTCTTAAACAACTTACCTTCATAACAGGAAAGCTTAATTTCCGGGTTGATATAATTTACCTGATAATCCATATTATTCGTTACACAAATGTACAAATATCAACTAAGCTCAAACTTTAGTCCCGTCATTTCTTCACTTAAATTCCATAATCTTTTTGCATTGGTTTCGTCTAGGGAATAAGCCTTGACTCCGCCGATAACTGATACCTCAGAACTTAACAGTGCAACATCTACGTTTTCACAATAAACTCCACCCAATCCCTCAAGCAAAGGACTTGTTGCACACCACACCGTTGTTGCCGCACCTTGAGGGATTGTTTTCAAAGATTCTTTGACTTCTCGCAACAGCCTCCCTTCAGAATCAACATATCCTAATTTTTGAAACAAACCCAACGGCGCTTCTCTTGATAATTCGGTTTCGCCAACAGCACCCGGACATAAAGCATAACTTCTTATATTATATTCTTTTGCACGATTATCCAATTCCATAGAAAAAAGATTGACCGCGGTTTTCGATTGTCCGTAACCTAACAATGTTTCATATTCGCGATCCAGAAAGTTTGGATCTTCAAAATTGAAATCTGAAAACTGATGCCCGCCGGAAGATACATTGACGACTCTTGCACCGTTTGCTATTTTTAATGCAGTCCATAATCTTACTGTAAGCTGAAAATGAGCCAAATAATTAACCGCCAATTGGGATTCGAAACCGCGATTATCTCTGCGAAGCGGAACCCACATTATCCCTGCATTATTGATCAATAAATGAAGTGGTCTTCCCGATTCTATGAATTTTTCGGCAAATTTATCAATCGAATCAGGGCTTGCTAAATCTAATTTCTCTAATTCTACATTAGGAATTCCGGCGAGATTTCTTTTTGCTTTTTCGATGTCTCTTGCAGGAACGATGACTTTTGCGCCAGCTTTTGATAAAGTTTTAACTGTTTCTAACCCAATTCCAGTGTTTCCACCGGTTACGATTGCAATTTTCCCTTTGAGATCAATCCCGTTAATGACGTCTTGTGTGGTAGATTTTGCGTTGAAGCCAGAATTTATCGGCTTTTGTAATCTTCCTTGATAGTTATCCATTATTTTAATATTTTATTAAAGCAAAATTAGAATAGAAAATCACCATCAATTTTGTTTAAACGTCTTAATTGACTTTGTTTAAACGTCCTTAATTTAAAATTTAATCAATTTTTAGAAATAAATTCTCCAAGCTAAAATTTTATAATTAAATTTTATAATTGAAAATCAGATACTTAAACAATCCATATAAAAATATTTACTACTTTGCATTGCACAATACCTTTTTAATTACATATCTTTGCAATGTAAAGTTAGAGAAGCAGATTCAAAGCTGAATTAAACTTAAAAAAAGCAAGAATAATAGACTTTACAATTTTCGAATTTAAAACCAAACAATTAATATGAATACCGAGAACACAAAGGCGCAGATGCGCAAAGGAATCCTGGAATTCTGTATTTTGAGTCTTATCCAACAACGTGAAATGTATGTTTCCGATCTGATAGAATCTCTCAAAAAAGGAAAACTGGATGTAGTGGAGGGAACTCTTTATCCCCTTCTTACAAGATTGAAAAATGGCGAATTCTTAGCTTACAGATGGGAAGAATCCACAAGCGGACCGCCAAGAAAGTACTACCAGATCACAGAAAAAGGAAGCCTCTTTTTAAAAGAACTCCAAGCGACCTGGCAAGAATTGACAGATTCTGTAAACCAAATTATCTCAAACTCTCAAAACTAATATTATGAACAAGACATTATCTATAGCACTCGCTGGTTTTTCCTTTATGATAGACGAGCATGCTTATATAAAATTAAGCGATTATCTGAACGCTCTCAGAAATTCTCTTGACGCTTCTGAAGCAGATGAAGTAATGCACGACATCGAGATCAGGATGGTGGAGATCTTCAAAGAGACTCTTGCCAAAAGAGAAGTGATCAACGATTCTGATGTTGAAAAAGTAATCGCTCAAATCGGAACTCCTGAACAAATCGATGAACAAGAAGAAGCTTATTTCTCAGAAGGGAAACAAAGTAAATCCAAAGGTTCCACTGGCTATTCTTATAGCAGCAATTCTCAGAAACAAATGTTCCGTGATCCGGAAAGACAAAAGATTGCTGGAGTTTGTGCAGGTTTAGCAGCTTATTTCGGGATGGAAATCAGCTGGATGAGATTGATCTGGATAGGTGCATTTCTTTTCCTTTTGGTAGCTCCGGGATCATCTTTCCTAGTAGTCATTCTTTACATCATTCTTTGGGCAGTTTTACCAAAAGCAGAGTCAGCTTCTGATTTTCTAAAGATGAAAGGGAAACCTCTCAATTTTGATAATCTAAAGGAAGAGTCTGGTAAAATAGTACAATTTGCGAATGAAACCACGACCAGAGCTGGTGAAATCTATACAGAGAACAAGCCAAAAATCGGTTCAGCAGGAGATACAATTTTGAAAGTGCTTAAATATTGCCTTGCAGTTTGGTTAGCGTTGATGGCTGCCGGATGTTTCATCGGACTTTTTGCAATGACTTTTGCTTACGGGTCTGGGAAATTCGGTATCGATAATAATCTTGGATTCTATCTGGAGGAGAACAACATGGGTTATCTGATCTTAGCGATTGCCGCTTTGCCAACCATTATCTTCGGTGTTGCCTTCTTATTATTATCTATCAAATTATTCTCTCCAAAGACAAAATTCAATTATGTAGGTCCGGTTTTGGGAATTTTAGGCATCATCTGGATAATTTTAATAGGGGTTTTAGCAGCCAATGCTTCGAGGTTTAATTTTGCCTACAGCGGACAAAATGAAGATTACGAAAACATCTCGATTGCCGCTCCAAACGACACGATCTATCTTGATGTAAAAAAAGTAAATATTCCTGAAAATTTTAACACCTACTTTAATGATATCTACTCTGACAAATCTAAAATCTTCAAAAAAGATTATCCAAATGTAGATATTACAAGAAAAGACAATATCAAAACACCATACTTGATTGTCAAAAAAGAAGCTGACGGTTACAATCAACCTTTGAAAATGAAAGTACCTGTAGAAGTGATCGGAAACAGAATTATCTTTCCTAATTACTTTGAGTATCCTTACGAGTTCCGTTTCAGAGATTACAGATTGAATTATGAATTGGTAGTTCCTAGAAATATGAAAGTCATCAATGAAAAAGAATATCAACTCAACGTCAACGATGATAATGATGACGATGACGATGACAACGATAATGACCACAATAGTAATGGCATCACAGTTGAGAAAAACAAGATCAATATCAACGGAACAACCATCGAGTACAATTCTGACGAGAGTGACAGTGTGAAAATCAATGGAAAATATTATTCTAAAGACTCTGCAGATGCAGTTTTGGAAAGAATGAAAATCGATGAAAAAGTTAAGAAAAGTATCGAAGATCTTAACATCAACATCAAAGACGGGAAGAAAGAGATCAATATCAAAACTAAATAAATTGAGAGTGGATTAGTTGAAAAGCGGGTCAAAAACGATAAAGAGTTTCCGCTTTTCTTCTAATTCTTCTAAATCACACCAACTCACAAAATATTACTATGAAAATCTATACAATTTTACTTTTGATATTCTTCACCACTCTATCAAAAGCACAAACGCATCGTTTTATTTACGAATACAAATTCAAACCAGACTCTTCATCTGCAGATTACAGAAACGTCAATATGGCTTTGGACATCAATCCAACTGATGTAAAATTCTATGATTACGAAAACGTTCTGAACGATTCTATCAATAAAAAAGGAGGAAGAAATTACAATTGGACCGGAGCACCTGTCATCAAAAGAAGCAAAAATTCTTATCAGAATACGAATTACGAAATGATGATGGATTACTTTTCTTACACAACTACGGACAAAATGGATTGGAAACTAGAAAACGATACCAAAACTTCAGGACAATATACTTTGCAAAAAGCCACTACCAATTTTGGAGGACGACAATGGACAGCTTGGTTTTGCAAAGATGTGAACATATCGGAAGGACCTTACAAATTCCGAGGATTGCCTGGATTGATATTTGAACTGAATGATAGCAAAGACAATTTCATATTTAAGCTAGTGAAAAGTCAAAAAATTGAAAAAACTTATGATACATCAGATTTTATGGAAGCGTTTGCTGGTAAAAAACCTCTGAACCTAAAAATGGCCGATATGCATAAAATGATGCTTCAGTTCTATAATGATCCAATGAAGGAACTGAGAGAAAAATTTGATGATGTGCCACCGGGAACTTTCCAGGTTGGAGGAGCCAGAATCACAAGCAAGGATCAGTTCAAAGAAATGGCAAAAGTGATGCAAAGACATATTTTAAAAAGCTACAATCCTCTGGATCTGACCAACGCCGTAAATTACCCAACGTTGAATTAAAAATTTCACAAATTATTAAACTTAATCTTAATAATTATTCAAAATAATTACTAAATTTGTTTCAGAAATTAATTTTCTAACATAAAAACCACACGAAAATGATACAACTCGTTTTAGAAATCGCCATCAAGTTAGTAGATTTCATCAGCAACTTATTTTAGACAGTCAAAGAATATCCAGATATTTCTTAAAAAATAAACATATTTTGTAAATTTGTAAAGTATAGCCAATGGTTATACTTTATTTTTTTGTCGCAGAAATCATAATTCTTCCTGACATCAAAAAAACAAAATTAACTTATGAAAAAAATATTAGCTAAGATCATTCTTAAAATTATTGGTTGGAAAGTCGTTCTTCAAGGTGATGTCAACAATTTGGACAGATGCATCCTTGTAGTTGCACCACACACTCATAACAGCGAATATATTCTTGGGAATCTTGCCTATTGGACCTTAGGAAAAAAATTAAAAGTCATCATTAAAGATGCCCACACCAAAGCTTTCTATGGTGGAATAGTAAAAAGTCTTGGCGGAATCGGAATCGACCGTTCGCAAAAAAATGACCTTGTAAAATTTGTTTCCGATGAGTTCAAGAAAGATGATTTCAGTCTAGTAATTACACCGGAAGGTACGAGAAGCTGGGTTCCGAAATGGAGAAAAGGTTTCTACAACATGGCTTTGGCAGCAAAAGTTCCTATTGTTTTGGCTGGCGGCGATTATAAAAGGAAAACCATTAATTTGGGCTACAAAATCCCTTATGAAAAGCTGGAAACCCATACTTATGAAGAAATTATGCAGGAGATCCAGGATTTTTATATAGAATATGACATCACTCCAAAAATTCCGGAGAATTGGAATCCGCAGATTTATTAATTGATAGTTGATAGCAAAAATATTTTTGCTATCCTTGATAATTCCTGATTATTACTTTACAAAATGGAAAAAGAAAGAAAAATAGAAATACTGGACCAGCTGAACAAAGCGAGTAAAAACACATTAGGAGAAACTTTAGACATTGTTTATACAGATGTTTCAGATGATTTTTTATCTGCCACCATGCCTGTGAACTCTAGAGTCCATCAGCCATATGGAATCATGCACGGCGGAGCAAGCTGTGTTCTGGCAGAAACTTTGGGTTCTTGTCTCTCACTAATTAATTTGGACATTACCAAATCTGTTCCGGTTGGCACCAATATCAATAGCAATCATCTGAGGGCAATAAGAGAAGGCATCGTAACAGGAACGGCTACTTTCATAAGAAAAGGAAATACGATGCACGTTTCCCAAATAGAGATCCGTGATGAGAAAGGAAATCTGATCAATCATACAACAATGACGAACAACATTGTGCCAGTTGGTAAAGTCTAATTAATTACCAAAAGCAATGCTCATATTCAAATTACCAGACTCAGATTCTTTCCATACTTTAGAAAATTCTCAGGAAAAATTGGTTTCTTTTGTAAGTTTCGATACCAAAACAATTTTGGATTTCAAAGGAAGCATCAAAGAAATATTGAAAGACGAAATTCTTAATCAAAATATTGCTCCAAAAAGTAAAAGCTCATTAATAGAGATCGGGAAAGAAACACAGGAATCATATGCCTTGAAAATTTCTCAGGCCAAAGATTTTATCGATAAAAATGAACTTAAAAAATTGGTTCTTTCCAGAAGGAAGCTCTTGATGTATCTCGACATAGATTCTGAGAAAAAAATTTCATTGACCAAGAGTTTTCTGAAACTTTGCGATAGCTATCCTTCTGCTTTTTGTTATCTGTTCGAAAAGAATGGAGAAATCTGGATGGGTGGATTTTCCGAAGTTTTGGGCAAATTCGATAAAAGAAATAATTCTTTTGAAACGATGAGTGTTGCAGGAACTCTCCCACTCGACGAAAATTGGACAGATAAAGAGATCGAGGAACAGAAGGCCGTAACAGAATATATCCAGTCGATTATTAAGAAATTCGCCTCTAACCTGAAGGTTTCTTCTACAAAAGATTTGATTTCCGGGAATATCAAACATCTCAAAACTGATTTTTCAGCAGAAATAAGTCCAGAAAGTTTGGACAAAATCATCTCTGAGCTCCATCCAACGCCTGCAGTTTGTGGTTTCCCAAAGGAATTATGCGCTCAAGGAATCAAAAGCATTGAGCATTTTAACAGAGAATTTTATGCTGGTTATATCAAAGTAGAAACTGAAGATTTTATTTATTACTTTGTTAATTTAAGATGCGCCAGTTTCTTTAAAAACTATGCTTTTCTGTTTGTGGGAGGTGGTATTACACTCAAAAGTGATGCGCAAAAAGAATGGGAAGAAACGGAATTAAAGTCTTTAGCAATACAAAGCAACCTTATTTTTGAATAATTCCCAAAAACCAACATTATTAGATTATTAATTCTATTTCACCAATAAACTAATCATTTAATTGAAATAAATACAACAATACATTAATATCGATATTTATTTTATATTTGCCAAAACAAATATAAAATATGAATCAGCTTCTAAAATTACTCTTATCTGGAATATTGATTTTTTGTTTATTGGGCATGCCTTATCTTTTTGAAAGATTGTCTGGCTACATTTTATTTGCCGGTTTTGGCTGGCTCACATATGATGCTTTCCAGAGAAGAGATAGTCTGGATATTAAAATTTTTGCATTTTTGGCCATTCTTTACAATCCATTTTTCAAATTTCCCTTTCCTGTTTTTTTATGGGTCATTGTCAATATCATTGTCATTATTGGTTTGATCCTCAATATTTTGTTCGCTGAAGATAATCCTTATGAAAATCCCACAAAAAAAGATGACCATTATTAGTCATCTTTATATTTTTTTTCAATTAGAATATTAAAGCCCAATTTCAATTTTGAAAGAAGAATTAATATTTATTCTCATTTGATCAATCTTTTCTTCCGGACCTTTGACCTCCAGATAAATAGAGACATCTGATGATTTAAGATAATTCATCAGCTCAGCTTCTGATTCGGTAGTGACCGGGGTAAAGTTCAGCGCATCTGCGCTTATATTATTTGAAACAGTAGCGATGATTCTGTCTGCTTGTCCCGGTGCGCTGATCCATACTCTGGCGTCTGTCACCGCATTTAATTTTGTACCTAAAGTAGAAGAAACATAAGTTATACTTAAGCTGGACAATCTTGCTGATTTCACATTATCCACGGACATCCCTTGAAATCTATTTTTAATTTCAGCATCTAAATCAAGCCCCAAAGGAATACTTGGAGACTTAACATACTCTTTTTCAACAATAAAAGGAATGTCTATATTATTTTTATTTACATTGATTGCAAAAGGTATCGGAATCGAAATATTATCAATAATATCATCAACTTTGCTGCAACTATTCAGACCTCCTATACCCATAAGTAGCGAAGAAACCATTGTTGCGCTTATTATTATCCTTTTCATTTCTTTTATTTTTATTTTATATATCAAATATTTGCCCAAAGATCAGTGCGTAATATTTTTAACATCTTCCGGCGAATGCTTGTGCTTGAAAAATACACCAAACAAAACCGCAATTATCAATGCATAACCTGCAAAATAAAGCCAGATATGTGGCCAGTTTTTTACCATCACAACATTGGACAAAGTGCCATCCGGATTAACTACGGCATTGAAAGAATTTTTCAAAATCCCTATAAACGTAGAATCAGTTGGTGTAGTTTCTAGATATGACGATAACTCTGAAGCTGTTGTAAACTTAAGTGTGAAAAACTTGTCAATAGCCCAGCCAGCAATGTAGCTTCCGAAAACTGCTCCGAAACCATTGGTCATCATCATAAACAAACCTTGCGCAGATGATCTTATTTTTTTGTCCGTTGTAGTTTCTACGAAAAGTGAACCTGAAATATTGAAAAAATCAAAGGCCATCCCATAAACAACACAAGACAAAATAATCATCCAAAGTCCATTCACGGGATCTCCGTAAGCAAAAAGCCCAAATCTAAGAACCCAGGCCAACATACTGATCAACATTACTTTTTTGATTCCATATCTTCTCAAAAAGAACGGAATTGCCAAAATAAACAAGGTTTCCGAAATCTGAGAAATAGACATTATGATTGTCGATTTTTCAACTACGATCGAGTTAGCATATTTTGGAAAATGGGCAAACTCACTCAAGAAAACATCACCATAGGCATTAGTCAATTGTAGTGCAGCTCCCAATAACATGGAGAATAAAAAGAACAACGCCATTTTATAATCTCCGAAAAGTTTGAAGGCGTTCAATCCTAATTGTTGAGTTAAAGGCGCATTTTTGTCAATCAATTTCTGAGGTGGGCATTTTGGAAGTGTCAATGCATAGATTCCTAAAACTACAGCTACAGCTCCAGCGATATAAAATTGTCCTTCTGTTGCTTTGTTTCCTGTGAGATTGGTAATCCACATTGCCACAATAAATCCGATCGTTCCCCAAACTCTGATTGGTGGAAAATCTTTAACAACATCCAAATGGCTGTTTTTCAGAATAGTATATGAAATGGAATTGGTCAAAGCGATAGTTGGCATATAAAAACACATTGCCAATAACATAATGTAAAAAAACGAATCCGGTGTTTCTGCATGTGGAAGAATAAAGAGAACCACACCATAAAAAATCTGTAAAACAGAATAGATTCTCTCTGCATTTACCCAACGGTCCGCAATAATTCCGGTAATCGTCGGCATGAAAATAGAGGCAATACCCATCGTTCCAAAAACGGCCCCAAACTGGGCACCGTCCCAATGTTTTGTTCCAAACCAAAAGTTAGCCATTGTAATCAGCCAAGCTCCCCAAACAAAAAATTGCAGAAAGCTGAGTATTGTTAATCGTAATTTTAGACTCATATCTTAAAATGATATTATATATATTTATTCAATTTTTTTATTTCTGCGCTTGATTTCCTCTTGTAATCTGAGCGCAGTATCGTAATCCTCTTCTTTTACAGCGTCTGATAACAGTTGATTCAGTTCATCTAAGGAAATCCCTGATAAATCATTGAAGTCTGACGTAGCTTCTTCTTCCTCTTCCACTCCAATTTTTTGATTTTCATCTAACTCGAGTAAAATTCCTGCTTCATTTAAAACATCGGACGTTGTGTAAATTGGTGAATCAAAACGGACAGCCATTGCAACAGCATCAGATGTTCTTGCATCCAAAATCAGTTCTTCTTCTGTTAACGGATTTTTGAAATTAATATTGGAAAAGAAAACACCATCTTTTATTTGATAGATGATGACAGATTCTAATTTGAAGCCTGTATTTTTCACAAACTTGGCGAATAGGTCGTGCGTCAAAGGACGAGGTGGATTAATATCTTTTTCTAATCCTAAAGAAATGGATTGTGCTTCAAAATTACCTATAACAACAGGCAGTTTGACCGATGTTTCTTCATGTTCCAACAACAGCGCATAAGCTCCCGATTGAGTCTGGCTGTATGAGATTCCTCGTATGATTAATTTTTTATAATCCATTTAGCAAATATAAAATTTTTTGTTAATTTTCATTTAGGATTTGTAGATTATTACATCGTTGGCGTTATAAAATCATTAAATAATTCAGCATTTTGGTTTCCGAATTCATAAAGCATTGAATTGCAGTCGCCACAAACATTTAATAATAATATAATTTTCATTAATCAAACAAAAAAACCTGAGCCAACGACCCAGGTTATATTTTTCTGAAACTTTGATTAAGACTTCAAAGCTCTGATTTTCTCTGTTAATGCAGGAATAATTTGGAACGCGTCGCCCACTACTCCATAATCCGCAGATTTGAAGAAAGGTGCTTCTGGGTCATTATTGATAACAACAATCGTCTTAGAACTGTTAACTCCCGCCAAGTGCTGAATAGCACCGGAAATACCAACTGCAATGTAAAGATTTGGAGAAATCGCTTTTCCTGTTTGTCCAACATGCTCGTTGTGACCTCTCCAACCGATATCGGAAACTGGTTTTGAGCAAGCTGTTGCGGCACCAAGAACATTGGCCAGATCCTCGATCATTCCCCAATTTTCAGGGCCTTTCAAACCTCTACCGGCAGAAACTACAACTTCCGCTTCCTTAAGGTCTAATTTTCCTGAAGATTGCTCATGATTAATGACTTTAGTATCTTCATTTGCAATACTCAATTCTTTCACTTCTTCTGAACCTGAAGCGGCATTTTCTTTCACACCAAAAGCATTTTGAGAAACCGTAACAATCACTCCAGCTGCATCAGCCTTTGCATGCATAAATCCTTTTCCGGAAAACGCTCTTCTTTTCACTTGGAAAGGCGAAGTACTTTCAGGAACGTCGATTGCGTTAGTAATCAAAGAATAATTTTTCTGAATTGCCAACATGGGCGCTACGGAAGACGCATCTGTTGTGTGAGGAAAAACGATGATGTTTCCGTCAGCGATTTGGTTAACTGCTTCTGCATAAGCTTTAGAACTGAAATTCTTAAGGCCTGCATCTTTTACATTGATGACTTTGTCTGCTCCATATTTGTAAAGCAAATCTGAAGAATCTGTAGGATTGATGGAAATCGCAGTCACTGAATCTCCAATTTTTCCTGCAATTGCTTTTGCATAAGAAACGGCTTCAAATGCTGCTTTTTTATAAATTCCGTTTATATTTTCTGCGTATACGAATACTGCCATAATTTCTAAATTTAAGGTTTAAAATTCAAAATCCAAGCTTACGAAACAATGAATCTTGAATATGAAATTTTGAATGATTAAATAACTTTTGCTTCTTCGTGAAGTAATCTTACCAATTCGTCAAGATTATCAGCAGAAACCAATTTCACAGCAGCTCTTGGTGCAACACTATCAAAAGAAACTGCTTCTACTTTTACTTCGGAATTTGAAGGTTCTATAACAACCAATGCTTTTGTTCTTGCAGACATAATTCCTCTCATATTCGGGATAATCAAATCTTTCTCATCCACTAGACCTTTCTGACCAGCGATCACGGCTGGCAATTTAACCGAAATAGTTTCTTTACCACCTTCGATCTCTCTTACTGCGGTCGCTTCTGAACCATTAACATCTAAACCAACACTTGCATTTACGAAAGCGTAATTCAGTAATTGGGCAACCATTCCTGGCACTGCACCACCATTATAATCGATAGATTCTTTGCCTGTAAGAATCAAGTCATAACCTCCGTCCTGAGCTACCTTTGCAATTTCTTTTGCTACAGAGAAACTATCTTTCGCTTCGGTATTCACTCTAATTGCGTCATTCGCTCCTATTGCCAAAGCTTTTCTGATCACCGCTTCAGTTGCGGCGTCTCCAACATTCACAACTGTTACCGTTGCGCCTTGGGATTCCTGTAATTTTATAGCTTTTGTCAAAGCAAATTCATCCAAAGGATTGATCACCCACTGGATTCCGTTTTTGTCGAATGCAGACTTGTCTGCTGTAAAGTTAATTTTACTTGTAGTGTCTGGTACACTACTGATACAAACTAATATTTTCATTTTATTGTGATATATTTTGTTATATGAACTTCGCTAATTTATATAAAAAATGCTATGCATGCATAATTTATTACTATTTATTAAATAGGATTCTCTAAGCCTTTATTAATCGGGCATTTAGAATATTTATCAATAATAAAGCCGATGAACATTGACTATTTAGTTGAAAAACCAGTCGCTTTTTTGACAACTTAATCAGCAAAAATTTGATTTTCCTCAAATTATTTTTTGACCTGACTTGCTCGGAATTCAATTTTACTTGGCAAAACTCTTGGATTCATATTCAGCATATCGAGGACCAGGTTTCCCATATCTTCTGGTTGGATTTTCCATTCGTCTTTTTCTGAAGGGACATTTCCGTTGAAATGAGTAGCGACAGAACCCGGCATTATCGTAGAAACTTTGATGTTGTATTTTCTAAGGTCAATCATGGCAGCTTGCGTAAACCCGACCACACCAAACTTCGAAGCGTTGTAGCCAGCGCCGTTTTCGAAGAAGTTGGTTCCGGCGAGACTTGCGATGGTGATGTAATAGCCTTCCGATTTTTTCAGTTCTTCTACCGAAGCTTTCAATGAATAAAAACAGCCTGTCAAATTTGTTTCCTGCATGGCGTTCCAGTCTTCGATGCTCAATTTATCAACCGGTTTGAAAACTCCTAAACCAGCATTGGCAATGACAACATCCAGCTTTCCAAATCGTTCTGTGATTTTGGAAACTGCATTTTCCTCATCAGCGAAATCCCTTACATCCGAACTTACTCCGAAAATACTTTCCGAAATGACTTTGAGTTCCGAAACAGCTTTGTCAACGTCTTCCTGTTGTCTTCCGCTGATGGCAACTTTATGACCATTTTTCAATAAAACTTCTGCAATCCCAAAACCGATTCCTTTGGTTCCACCTGTGATGTATATAACTTTTGACATAATTTTAATTTTTAATGTTAATAAAAAAGACAGCCTAAACTGTCTTTCATTCTTTATCCTTTGGCGTAAAATTCAAAGAAATAAGGGATACTTTCTATTCCTTTGTAGTAATTGTAAAGTCCGTAATGTTCGTTTGGCGAATGGATCGCATCTGAATCCAAACCAAATCCCATCAACACAGATTTTGCGCCCAATACTTTCTCAAACAAAGATGTAATTGGAATACTTCCGCCACTTCTGTACGGCAATACTTCTTTCCCGAAGGCTTTTTCCATTGCTTTTTTAGCCGCCTGGAATTCTTTGGTATTGCTTTCCAAAACGTATGGCATTCCGCCGTGGTGTGGTGTTACTTTTACTTTGACACTTTTGGGTGCTATTTTTTCAAAGTATTTTGTGAATTTTTCTGTGATTTCTTCTGGTGTTTGATCAGGAACCAATCTCATTGAGATCTTGGCAAAAGCCTTTGAAGCAATCACTGTTTTTGCACCTTCTCCTATATAACCGCCCCAGATTCCGTTCACATCCAACGTTGGTCTGATTGACGCTCTTTCCAAAGTCGTATAACCTTCTTCTCCCTGGATATCATTAAGACCAATCGATTTTTTATAACCTTCCTGGTCGTCTTTCAGTTTGTTCATTTCTGCTCTGTCTTCATCCGAAACGATTAAAACATTATCATAAAAACCATCGATTGTGATCTGTCCTTTGTCATCGATCAAATCGCCAATTAATTTTGATAAAACATTGATAGGATTTGGGACCGCTCCGCCATAAAGTCCTGAGTGCAGGTCACGATTCGGACCTTCCACCTCAACCTCAACATAACTCAAGCCACGCAAACCTGTCGTAACAGTCGGTTGCTCATTAGAATAAATATGGGTGTCGGAAATCAGAATCACATCACAACTCAATTTCTCCTTATTATCTTCAAGGAAATCCGCCAAACTTGCAGAACCAACTTCTTCTTCTCCTTCAATCAAAAATTTGACATTACAAGGTAACGAATCCGTTTTCATCATCGCTTCGAAAGCTTTCACGTGCATAAAGAATTGGCCTTTGTCATCCGCAGAACCTCTTGCGAAAATAGCACCTTCCGGATGAAGCTCTGTCGTTTTCACCACCGGCTCAAAAGGATCACTTGTCCATAATTCCAAAGGATCAGCTGGCTGGACGTCATAATGTCCGTAAACCAAAACTGTTGGCAAGTTTGCATCGATGATCTTCTCTCCGAAAACGATGGGATAACCTTTGGTCTCAATAATTTCCACATTGTCTGCTCCCGCCACTTTTAGATGTCTTGCCACCTCATCGGCACATTTCAGAACTTCACTTTTATAAGCAGGGTCGGCACTGATGGAAGCAATTCTAAGGATATCGAATAATTCGTCTAGAAAACGTTGTTTGTTGTCGTTGATGTATGTCTGTGTTGTACTCATTTTTTTATGAATGATAAATTATAATTGATAAATGATCTAAACTTTATCAAGTCTAAATCTTGAAAAGTAAGGTTCGTAAAAATAAAAAATGTCCTGCAAACGCAAGACATTTTTTATTATAATATTTTTATAAAATTCTTAGTGGTGTTCAGCTGGAGCCTCGTGAGTCGCTGCTGGTTTAGCTTCGTTCGTCGCAGCTGTTTTTGCTGTATCTGCAACTTTGTGCTCAGTTTTTGCAGAATCTGCAGCCGCCTCATAAGTTCCGTGCGGCGCATTGGGATCATCATATCTCACGACATCATCTGTTTTCACAATACGTCCTTTGTTACCTCCTGCAGGAAGATCACAAGAAACAACTAAAATAGCAGAAGCCAACAATATCACTGATTTTTTCATTCTTATAATTTTGATGGGTCAAAAGTAGTGAAATTGAGATTTTCTACAAAATGTTTTTTTGTAAAATGTACAATGTAGAATGTAAAATATAATCTGTTTAAGTTAATATGGGAAAAAGGTTGATAAAAATGACCAATCTTCTACTTTGCGAAGCGCGCCCAGACCTGAGTGGAGCTCTTTTTTGTGATTGCGGTTGCTGAATGGTTCTAACATATTTTATCACATCGTTCGCAATCACAAAAAAAGCGGGAACGGAGGGCGGATAAAGGCGCCCAAATTAATATGCTTGGGAGTTTGAGCGTTTGAGGATAAAAATAAAAAACCTGACTCGGATGAATCAGGTTTTGAAATTTAAATGTCTTTGATTATTTTTTTCTTTCCAGAACTTCGTCTACCATTCCGAATTCTTTGGCTTCGGTAGAGGTCATCCAGTAATCTCTGTCTGATGCTTTTTCTACCCATTCGTAAGTTTGCCCAGAATGTTCAGAAATAATGTCATAAAGCTCTTTTTTCAGCTTCAACATCTCTCTCAAATTGATTTCCATGTCAGAGGCTACACCTTGTGCGCCGCCACTCGGCTGGTGGATCATCACGCGAGAGTGTTTCAAAGCTGAACGTTTTCCTTTTTCACCCGCTACCAAAAGAACTGCGCCCATGGATGCTGCGATTCCTGTGCAAATTGTCGCTACATTTGGTTTGATGATCTGCATCGTGTCATAGATTCCCAATCCTGCATAAACGCTTCCTCCAGGGGAATTGATATAGATCTGAATATCCTTCGCCGAGTCAGAACTTTCTAAGAATAGCAACTGTGCGGTAATGATATTAGCAACCTGATCATCGATTCCTGTTCCTAGGAAAATGATCCTGTCCATCATCAATCTTGAAAAAACGTCCATCTGTGCAACGTTCATTCTTCTTTCCTCCATAATATATGGTGTAAGATTGGTCGGGTTGAACATTCCCATATATTGATCGGTTACCAGACCGTTGTTTCCCATATGTTTTACTGAGAAATCTCTGAATTCTTTTTTAATGTCCATATTATATTTGGTTATTTTAAAATCTTGTTTGAGGTTGCAATTTCTATTCCTTTGCTAAAGTAGGACTTTCTGTCACAAAATACGAAATAATTCGCTGTCTAATTTGTTCTTGAGTTGTGTCAAAAGCATAATTTGTTGATAAACCTGTGTTCCATCCTCTTGTTCATTTAGAGAATTTTTCAGGTCAGTGATCAGTTTTACAATATATTCTCTTTTATGTCTTAGAACGATATCAGAAACGAGTTTGGGAACCACCTCTTCCTCGGAGCTGAAATAGATGTTGAACTTATTCCAATTGCTGGTGTGGTAATTCTCTATCAACGCATTCGCCAATTTACCGGAAACTTCTTCATCCATCATGTTGAAGAAAAAATTGCCTGATCTTATTTCGTTTTGAAGAATACCTTCTTTGATCTCGGAAATAATTTTTTTATGAATATCCAGCTGGATTTCACATTCATCTTCTTCTAGATGATTTAGGATTTCTTCGATAACAGTGATTTTATAATCATTACCTTCAAAATCCTTTCTGGCCAGAACAAAATCGCCGTATTTCAACATCAAATCTACCAATTTTTCTTCCTGAAGCAACAATGGATTGACAGAAAAACCAGCTTCCTGAACGATTTCTAATTTCGGAGCAATTTTTTTTTCTTCAAACTTAGGTTTTGATTCTTGCTGATGCGCAACTGTGGTCTGGATCTGAAGTTCATTGAACAAACTTTGCTCACTTAATCCAAATTTGTTGGAAACTTCTTTTAGATAAATCTCACGTTTCAATCCATTCTGAACGAAAGCTACAGATTTTACAATATCCCGGATAGATTCTGCCTTTCTGATTGGGTCATTTCCTGCATCTCTCAGAAGAATTTCTGCCTTGAAATCGATGAAATCCTTGGCTTCTTTATCAATGAAATTTTCTACAAATTCCTGCGGATGTTTTCTCGCAAAAGAATCTGGATCATCGCCATCCGGAAAAAGAAGAACACGGATGTTCATTCCCTCGGAAAGCAACATATCGATGCTTCGGAAGCTTGCTTTGATTCCTGCTTTATCACCATCAAAAAGAATTGTGACATTTTCCGTTAATCTTTTGATGAGTTTGATTTGTTCCGTTGTCAAAGATGTTCCGGAACTTGCAACCACATTTTCTATCCCACTTTGATGAAGCGATACGACATCCATATAACCTTCTACCAAAAGACAAAGGTTCTTTCTGGAAATAGATTGTTTACCTTGATTCAGACCATAAAGAACATTGGATTTATGGTAAATCTCGGTCTCGGGAGAATTGAGATATTTGGCAGTTTTAACATTATTCTTGAGAATCCTTGCTCCGAAGCCAAGAACCCGACCCGAAAAACTGTGGATCGGGAAAACAACTCTGTCCCGAAATCTATCGATTCCCGAGGGTGAATTTTCCGGAAAAATAGACAATCCAGATTTTTCTAAAATATCTTTGGAATAGGCTTTGGTTAAAGCAAATTCTGTGAAAGCATTTTTCTTTTCGGGCGAATATCCGAGCTGAAATTTCTTGATAATATCATCCCGAAGTTCTCTTTCTTTGAAATAAGAAAAACCAATCATTTTCCCTTCCTCGGAGTTCCAAAGCTGGTCTTGAAAATAATCATTCGCGACTTCGTGGATTTTGTAAAGTAAGTCCTTTTCGGTTTGTGATTGCTTTTCTTCTTCAGAATATTCGCGGATATTTTCCTCAATCTCGATTCCGTACTTTTTTGCTGCGTGCCGAAGTGCTTCGGGATAAGTAAAACTCTCGATTTCCATTAGGAAAGAAATGGCAGTCCCGCCTTTCCCTGTGGAGAAATCTTTCCAGATCTGCTTGCTCGGAGAAACTACAAAACTCGGTGATTTTTCCTCATGAAAAGGGCTCAGACCTTTGAAGTTGGAGCCAGCTCTTTTCAATTGAACATATTCACCAATGATTTCCTCTACACGGATGGTAGAAAATATTTTATCGATAGTCTCTTTAGTAATCACGATGTAAATTTAGAATTTTTTGAAGCTGAAAACAAAAAAATCCCCAATTGGAGATTTTAATTTTAAAATTTGGCGAAGAATCAAAAAATTATCAAAATTTTTCGCACATCATGGTATAAAAAAACAGCACGGTGGGAGTTGTCTGCATTGTTCTTGGAAGCAATGTTAAACGATAGAGATTACTATCTCCTGGATATGTAATGTAAATCTCATCCAAAGTATTCAGAATTCGGCCTGAGCTATCGAGGGAAATCCAATCATTTGTTGTTTCATAAACTGCAGGAATATTGGTGGTGATCGTATTATCTCCGTAAAAAGAATTGGCACCTGAATTCTCCTTATGAATCCTGCTGTAATAAATAGTTGTGCTGGAAGCAGGCGCAGTTGCCAACCTCATCTGCGGCTCCGGGCCGGTGTTGAATCTGAACTCCAACTTGCCACAATCCATTGTTCTATTGATATCTGGTGTATTGGAGAAGACAATCACTTTTTTATTTTCCAAAAACACACTTTCTATCTGCTCGCGGATTCCTTCTTTCGTCCACGCTCCTACTTCACCGGAAGCATTGGCTACCAATATCTTATTATATTGCGTATCATTGCTTTTGTCAACAGTTGTAACAACTTTCAAATCCCCATTGATATCCAAAGTTTTGTCAGGTGTTGACGTTCCAATGCCTACCTGTGAAAATAATAATACCGAATATCCAACGGTAAAGAAAATAATTAGTTTTTTCATTTTATAAAGTTTGTATATAAAATTTCTCACAGATTAAACCAAATGTATGATTGCTCGCTGTGTTTGCAAGCCTAGATAAGGTAAGGCGATAAAGATTATTCTGTTTAGGCAAAATGATCGTATATATCCTTACTGTATTATTGGAATTGAACAACTCCGGATCCAAGGTCTGGTAGGTAGAATAATTGAGATCTGTAAAATATGTGGTATCATTAAAGTAATTATAATAAGTACTCGTCCAACGTTTTATACCATAGTCCAACTCAAAAGATGTTGTATTAAGAGAGGTGAAAATTGTGTTACTGTTCAGTTTCATCTCTGCAATATTAGAACTATTGATCCTGAACGTAATATCTCCACAGCTGCATTCTTTCGTATCATCTGGCGCGCTTGCAAGATAAATACTCCGCTTGACCTCTACATTATTGACTTCTGACTGCATGAAAGATGAGGCCGTTAAATGATCCACATTTCCATTATCTTTATTGACAGATAAAATTCTGGAATAATTGGCATTATTGGTAACATCCGGGAGCGAAGTCACTCGCACATCGCCATTAATTTCGAGTTTACGCAATGGATTCTCTGTATTGATACCCACATTTTGATTTTGAGATATCGCAGAAGTACTGATCAGTACAAACAGCAACAAAATATTTTTTTTCATATTTAGAATTTTTCACAAGTTGCCGCAAAATCCCAACTAAGGACAGTCGGGGATCCAATTTTCTGTCTCACTCTGTAAATAGTGAGTCTATAAAAATTAGGATCATTAGGATACTGGAAATGCATTATGTTCTGCTCAGAGTCTGCAACATTGGCTTCAGCAAACTCTTGTGGAACGCTGTAATTTTCTGGTGTAAACACAAATGGTGTGGTTGCGGAGTCATTATACGCATGTCCCTGGAAAAACTGAAATCCATTGCCATCCCAATTTTGTTCCATGCTCATAAAAATATCTACTGATGAGGCAGGCTCATCTACTAATCTGAATTTAATTCTAGAATCTGACCCGTTGTCAAACAGAAAATAAAACTTTCCACATTTTAGGATTTTACTGGGATCTCCATTTTCTGTACCCATGTTATACAATTGGCTATATGCCTCTTTATTAGCTTCATCCGGATCTGTTGTAGTTGGAAGCAAATTGCCTTTCAAAACATAATCTAGGTTACCATTGGCATCTTCTGCAAGAATCCTGTCATAGGAAAGGACTTGAGATTGATCAATTAATTGTCTGATTTTCAAATCTCCAGAAACATGCAAAGTCCTAGTGGGGTTAGAAGTATTAATCCCAACCTGCGCACAGCACAACGAAAATGAGACCACTCCCAAGAGAAGAATAAATTTTTTAAACATCATAACATTTGTTTTATAATAAAATATCACAATTACATTATAATCATTGATAATATATTATTTTTACAAAAATAATAATATAATTGAAAATAAATTAATTTTATTTAAAAAATTTACTATCTGTTAATGTTAGCAACATATTTTTTACATAAAATCTCAGATAATATTTCAAAAATGTCATAATTTTGCTAAAAATATCATGCAATTCACTATCAAAATGCTTTCAGAATGGGACACTGTTGTAAAACAGATTATCCCGAATCTCCAACATAACATTCTTCTTCTCAAAGGAAATCTCGGCGCAGGAAAAACCACCTTCTCTCAGTTTTTGCTGAAGGAATTGGGAAGCTCAGACGAGATCTCCTCCCCAACCTACTCTATCGTGAATGAATATGATACACCAAAAGGAAAAGTATTTCATTTTGATTTGTACCGATTAAGATCTGTTGAAGAAGCTTATGATTTTGGGATCGAGGAATATTTGGACAACGGTTTTCTATCCATCATAGAATGGCCGGAAATCTATATGGATGAACTGAAAAGTTACGATTATCACAAAATGAGCATCAACAATACAGAATCCGGAAGAGAAATCGAGTTTAATTAATCGTAACCGTAAATTGTTTTATCTTTGCTTTAGATTTTGAACAATGATTCGTTTTATATGAGCAGCACATCCACCATATTTACGCCCTTTACAGAAGAAGACCTGATTCCTAAAGAGGAAAAACTTGAAGTTGTAAAAAAACAGGGAAAAACATTTAGCATCGGGATTCCGAAAGAAACCTGCCTGAACGAAAAAAGAACGTGCATCATCCCAGATGCTGTTCAGATTTTGGTAAATAACGGACACAAGGTCATCATAGAAAGTGGCGCGGGAGAAGGTTCACACTTTTCGGATATTTTATATTCGGAAGCTGGCGCAGAGATTACAAACGACCCAAAAGTCGCATTTTCCCAAGACTTAGTTCTTAAAATAAATCCACCAACAGAAGAGGAGATCGATTATCTGAGACCGATGACCTATCTGATCTCGGCCTTGCAAATCAACCTTAGAGACAAAGATTATTTCCTAAAATTAGCTTGTAAAAAAGTCAACGCGATTGCTTTCGAATTCATAATGGATGAATACAAACAATTGTCATTGGTAAGGTTAATTGGAGAAATCGCAGGAAGTGTTTCGATTCTCTACGCATCAGAATTATTGGCAATGTCCAACGGATTGATGCTTGGCGGAATCACCGGCGTTCGCCCGACAGAAGTCGTGATTTTGGGTGCGGGAATTGTGGGCGAATTTGCAACAAAAGCAGCAATTGGCTTGGGAGCAAGCGTCAAAGTTTTTGATAATTCGCTTTCAAAACTGAGAAGACTTCATACTTTGGTGGACAGCCGCGTCCCGACATCTGTCATCGACCCAAAAGAATTGACGAAATCTCTTAGAAGAGCCGATGTTGTTATCGGAGCTTTACCGAGACTTAATCTTCCGCCAATCGTTACCGAAGATATGGTAATGAAGATGAAAAAAGGAAGCGTCATCATCGATATCACAATCGATAACGGAAAAGTTATCGAAACTTCTGAGCTCACAACCACAGAAAAACCTTACATCGTAAAACACGATGTTATCCATTGTGGTTTACCGAATTTGACTTCCAGAATGCCTAGAACGACGACGAAAGCCGTGAGTAATTTCTTCCTGAGCTATCTTCTTGGTTATGACGAAGAAGGCGGTTTTGAGAATATGCTGATTCACAAAAACGAAATCAAACAATCGCTTTATATGTACAAAGGAAGACATACGAAACAGTTGATCTGCAACAAGTTCGACCTTCCTTATCATGACATCAATCTTTTGATTTTCTAAATTTCATTAATGCTAAAAAAACTTAAATTCTACGCTATCGGCCTGATTCCCGGATTGTTAATCGTATTTTTCATTCTGAATCAAAAAGGTACAAGCTGTTCCTATTTCCCAAACGATAGAGTAATTGCGGAAACTTTGACCAAAGATTTCACCTATTCTCCGACTTTCAAAACAGAAATGGAACATAACAAAATCTCAGAACAATTCTTGAAAGACAGTATTATTTCTGCCGGGAAAATTGATTTTGACCGAAGCAAAGCACAAGAAAAACCTTGTCCAAAATACATGCTTCTTTATCCTAAAAATAGTCCAAGATTCGAAATCAATTATTCTAAATGTAAAGAAAACGCTGAGTTTACAGAATTCAAAAAAATAAAATAGA